>Ga0307426_1000078_pt1 | contig 56293 bp, 44 predicted proteins | sample SalMarWE160340MG_FD_202165 | JGI IMG/M metagenome (GOLD analysis project Ga0307426, IMG submission 202165) | Salt marsh sediment microbial communities from the Plum Island Ecosystem LTER, Massachusetts, United States - WE1603-40 | ecosystem: Environmental > Aquatic > Marine > Intertidal zone >... | reverse complement strand
AAAATGTTATAAGCATGCCCTAAAAGTAAGAATTTAATGTCACCCTTGTGCGTTCTCTTAGGTAAGGTAAATGGACGATCTCTTTCCACTAACCGTAATGCGTGATTGACTGGAGCTCCATCTCGTAAAAATTTATGATATTCATCAAAATACTTTTGAGCCTCTCTATATGCATTTAAAGATTGATTTTGAGTTATCCCTAATTCATTTCCAAACTCGATTACGGAAGTGGCTATTGGAAATTCCTTTACATTCACTTCGAAATTTAATATTTTCGAAGAAAGTTAAGAATACACTCGAAGAAAGTCTTGAACGCCGGCCACGAATTGCCCATATTTGGAAAAGAAACTTTCATAACAAAATAACCTCTCAAAGGTTAAAAAGAGATCCGATACCAAAAAACGAATTTCTTGAAAAAAACTCGAGTCCATTCTTAACGGTGAATCCTACATCTAATTTCTTTGATGGATTCAGCATTGTTAAAACTATTGACATTGGTTTTTCAATACTAGACACGAAATATTCAAAATTGGATTTCGGCTTAAAATATATATTTTTTATTTCATCCGGGACCACATACTTGACATCTCTAAACAAGGGATTAGCTTTTTTGTTGCCAACCATTAAATCATGAAATGCTTCGATTCTTGTTCTAAGTCCTTCAAAACCAGAACTTCCATCAAGACTAATATGAATTTGGGGCATGTAAAACTTGTCCATGTTTTTCTCAGCTTCTAACATTCCCATGAGGGATATTTCAGGCATGCAAGTAAATGGGAATATATGGACAAAACCATCAAAACCTTTTTCTTGAGACTCAAGATAACTTCCCATGTTCCATACTGCTTCTCCACCAATATCCATTGGAATATACTTTCTTGCACTATGTTCAAGCCGTCTTCTTCGTTTGCTGGCGTTAAGTTTGTACATGACCCAATCAAAGACATCATACTGCTTGTGAACCTCGATACCCATGACGCCTAATTCTCCCATCAGATCATAATTGACCCATTTCTCCAACATGACTTGGATTTCCCCAGTATAACAGACCCTCAAAGGTTCCATTTCCTTGTCAATAGGAATCTTGCGAAAATTTTCATCTATCGTTCTATCAAAATTAGATAATTTCATCAAATTATTTTCGCTATCAAGTAAATTCATCAAAGTATGAACTACTTTGGTAGTCATTGCTTTGTTTTTTTCTCGACATCTAACAAGTCCTTCAATATGGCTTATTCTTTCAACATAGTATGCTTTGACCAAGAACAAGAGTGTGTTTCTTAAAATTTTATAGTCATCAAATTTTCTTCCTGTTCTTTTTTCTAAATCACGAAATACCCTTAACCATTCAAGATTTCGAAAATCATCTTGACGCAGATAAAACATTCTAACATCCTTGAATCCCATATTTTTCAAGATTCTTTTCTGGACGACAGCATAAATTCCTGCTCGACATGGGCCGTAGTCAGCAATCATCGCAAAATCTTTAACATCATAATTACGATACAGGTTTATCATTTCACCAAGAATGACTTTAAATGGAAAACAAACGAATTCAGGAGAATTTTTAACTCCTTCACTAACGATTTCAGTGTTTACTAGAGGGGGTTCAACAACCTCAATACCAGGAAGATCATGGAATAAACCTTTGAAAAAAATATAGCTCCAACCCATTCGTGAAAATGAAAGTCTAACATTTACCATTTACCGCACCTACTATTCCATCGCGCAAATATCCTATCATCCTTTTCTCTTCCAGTTACTCTACTTTTATCTTCTTCTCTAACAATGTATTTAACTGTACATCTATTTGGACAATCAGGACAGGCAAATGAACCTGTAGCCAAGTTCATTTCACTAACTTTTAGGCCATGAAAAGAAGATATCTGTCCATTTACATGTTCCTTTGCCAAAATGGCTGAACCAAATGCTCCCATCACATAAAAATTTTCATGAATAATGACTTCATACCCCAATTCTTCTTCAAAAGCATTTTTTATTCCGGAATTTGCTGCAACTCCCCCCTGAAATACGAAAGGAGGGGAGAGTTTCTTGCCTTTGCAAACATTATTCAAGTAGTTTCTAACAAGAGCTTTACACAATCCCTTGATAATTGATTCTTTAGAATATCCTTCTTGTTGTTTACTGATCATATCAGATTCGGCAAAAACTGTGCATCGTCCTGCAATTGAAACCTCCTCTTCTGCCCGAAGAGCATAATCCCCAAATTCTTCAATTGGAACCTTGATCCGAATTGCTTGGTGATCTAGAAAAGAACCCGTTCCAGCAGCACAAACACTGTTCATGTTAAAATCTGTTACGATACCATTTTTCATCAATATAACTTTGCTGTCTTGTCCCCCGATTTCAAGAATTGTTCTCACGTCAGGGGTATAAGTTGAAGCTCCAATTGCATGAGCAATTATTTCAGGTTTTGCTATATCTGCACCGATAAGAGCTTTTATTAAATACCTAGCAGAACCTGTTGTTCCAACACCACAAATACTTTTTTCGATGTTATCGGGAAGGACTTCTTCCATGTATTTTAGATTTTCTTGTGTAGAAACAATGGGAGAACCATCATTTCTGGTCCAGGTAGCATACAATAATTCACTTCTCTCATTAATTATTGCACATTTCGTGGAGACACTTCCGACATCGATTCCTAAATATAACTTGCCATCCACATCATCTGAAAGAAGATTCTTGATAAATTCTGGTTCATTCATTTGTATTTCTTCCTCCTTATCATTTCCACAAAAGATTCTACTCTTGTGGTTATTTGAGATTCTCCAGTGTGTTCATCTAATGTGAGATCAATATAAGGCTTATCTTTCATGTCAAAATCCTGCATTACCAATTCTTGAATTAAAGAATCAGGACCACATGCAAAAGAAATCAAGAAAATACCCCCATCAATCTCTTCATTATGGATAACATAATCAGATAATTGCATCAATTCATCTTCATTATCCCAGAAATTTTCAAGATTATCATCAATTTCAACTCTTCTTGAGAAGATTTCCTTTGGAGCATTTTCAACACTTACAACATCAACAAAATTGGATTTGAGAATATCCATTAATCCATGATTAATAATTGGTTCATAAGTATTGTATGGATGGCCAAGAACCATTAATTTAAGTGGATAATTTTCATAATCTTTGTTAAGTTTAGGTCGAAATCTTTTCTTAAACTTATAATTTGGATATTTTTCAAAAGGATACATTTTGTAAAGTGCATCAGGAACAAGAATTCCATCCTCAATTAACTTATGGAATTCTTCAAGTTTTTTATATCCATGCTCATACGCAAGTTTTGATTCTTCTTTTGATTTATCTAATGTTTTTCCAAAATCTATTGCTGATTGCATAATTGAATGTTCCCTGGCATTAAAAATCCATTCAATAACGGGAATATTAGAAACTGCTGAGTGTTGAGTGACATCTGGAAGGATCAGGAATTTCGGACAATAATAATGATTATTACTATTACTAATGAATCTTGGAGCAAATATAAAATCTAGATCGGGGTGATTTCTAGATAAATAATTCACATGACCATAATGAATCTTCATTGGAATGCATAAATCGGTTGCAGATTGATTAGATCCGTTGGTAAGGATTTCTTTGTTTGTTTCTGGACTCACAATAACTTCGCAACCAAGACTTGTAAGCATTCCTTCCCATAATGGAAAATACTTGTAGAAATACAGGGAACGTGGTATACCTATCTTCAGTCTTTTCGTCTTTTCAGTCTTTTTCTTATAATTCGTCTTTTCGTACAAGTTTCGAAATAGGTTCTTGGGATCCGTTCGTTCTTTCACTTTATCGTATAATTTCTTGTTATATACCTTCCAGAACAAGTCTTCCTCGTAGAAATTGTGAGTTATCAGGGTTTTCATTCCCCTGAGCTCATGAACCTTTTCTTCTAGCGCTTTATAGAAGTTAAATCCCTTTCTTTTTTGCTCGAACCCGTAGATGGCAAAATCTATGAATAGCTCATCCTCGATGGGAGCGACCATGTCTTGATTGATCCACGGGTAGAACTTGTACCCATCTAGTTTGTTTTTTGGCATGCGGTAAGGGACGATCCAAACCGGGAAGTAATCAAATAACTCCATGTACCAATTGAAAAATTCTTCCGCGTGAGTGATTGGTATGAAGACATCAACAATCACGTCCGGTTCTCCCCCCTTCTTAGTTAAAAATGGCAATCGTTCGCTGATCTTAAGAATATTTGTCGATCCAAGTATAAAGGGCCCTACTAACCACCGGACTACTTTATTCTCAAAAATTCCTCCAGCAACATTCCGTATCGACCAGTGGCAATCTGCATCATACCTGAAAAAATAATCTATGGTGAAGAGGAAGTCTCGCTTTCTTTTCATCGCACTTTTGTAATAAATATCGTAGAAATATTTACTCTTGTAAGGAGCTTCCTCCTCATCAACGAAGCTGGCAACGCAGAGTACGTTCATATTCTCGGAGAAGATAAGCCCGTCCATCATTTCAATATCCTGCTTTTCGTAGTGTTGCTTGATAGCTTCCATGTATTCACTAAAAGTATCGTAACGGATGTAATCGATGCGGACGCACTCTTTTGCTGGAACGAGCCTGAACTTCAGGAGCGTGATGATTGCAATCGTGCCGAAACTCCCGTGCAGCATCTCGAATATTTCATGGTTATCACTTTTCGTGCATAACATTATGTCACCTGTTCCTGTCACAATCTCTATTTCTTCACAGGAATCGAAAAATCCCCCATACTTGAAAGACATGGATTCAACTGAACATCCTGCTACTACCCCGCCTATCGTGATTCCCTTGAGCTCGGAAACACATTGTGGTACGAGCCCATACTTTAAGGTTTCTCTTGCAAGCCTAACAAAGGTAACCCCTGCTTCTGCAATACACGTCCTTGTATCCGTGTTTATCTCAATAATGTCTGTAAGTGACCTCACGTCTATCGGCTTGTCGCTATAGATCGGGTTATCCGGCTGTGGAGCCATGTGGGAAACGCTCGCCTTTTTTAGAGAGAAATATTCCCCCAGCTTCGCGTTATCGTACGCATTTCTAACCATTTCAGAGATCGCTTCTACTTTTCTTTTATGTATTGCTAGTTTTCCTTCGCTCATGTCAAACACACTCCACCTTTACTACTTCTATTCCTGGAGTACTTCTGGGTATAGCAAAACAGCAGATTCCTTTTGTCCCAAGACTTCTATCAATAGTTGCAAATAAACAGAGTAAGTCAGCATACTTACCATTAGTAATATACCGTTTACCACCATTAATAACATAGCCATCGCCTTTCTTTTCTGCCACAGTTTGCATCATAGCGGCATCAGAACCTGCTTCAGGTTCAGTAAGGCAAAAACAACTGCTTCTATAACTTTTAGTCATATCGCCTATAAATTTCTTTTTTTGTTCCTCTGTTGCACCAAGAAGAATTGCTCCAGTAGCTAAGTGTGAAATACTTATCATCTGAGCAATGGAGGGACATTCATAATTCAATACCTCAGTAACGATATAGTGCTCTAAATAACTCATACCAGACCCACCATATTCTTTGGGAATATTCGTGTACATCAACCCTAATTCATGTGCTTTTTTTAATATTTCCTCTGGATAAGTCCCTTCTTTATCGAATTCTATAGCCACGGGCTTTATTTCATTGGTAGCAAAAGTCCTAGCCTTCTCGAGTAAAGTCTTCTGTTCCTCACTTAAACTAAAATCAATCATAATATATCTCTCAAGTTTAATTTCTTAGTATGTAAATCAAATATTTTTTAATAAGATAGCATTAATCGTATTGCTTCTATTTTAAGTTTATTTAGAAAAGGTAGAAAAGTTATATTAGAAGCATTTAGATCTTTATTGTTTCTTTCTTTTTTGAGTCCATTGTCAGCTTCTTTTTCTTCCTCCGAACCATTTCAACAAAGCTTTCTACTCTAGTTAAAAGACCTGCTTCTCCCGAATGCTCGTCCATTATAATCTCAAGAAAGGGAAGACCAACAACTTTCATATCTCGCATGATCAATTCAGAAATAAGGCTATCTGGACCACAAGCAAAACTAATAAGGAAGATAACTCCATCAATCTCATTACGGCCCTTAGTAAGAAAATATCTAATTGATTGCATGATTTCCTCTTCATGCCTCCAATAATTTCTAAAACGTTTATTTATAATCACTGGTTCTTTGAATAGTGATTCTGGTAAATTTTCAATTGTTAAAACTTCAACCCCTTGATCTTGTAGTTTTTTCTGGAAATCTAAATTAATAAAGGTATCGAAAATGTTATAAGCATGCCCTAAAAGTAAGAATTTAATGTCACCCTTGTGCGTTCTCTTAGGTAAGGTAAATGGACGATCTCTTTCCACTAACCGTAATACGTGATTGACTGGAGCTCCATCTCGTAAAAATTTATGATATTCATCAAAATATTTTTGAGCCTCTCTATATGCATTTAAAGATTGATTTTGAGTTCTCCCTAATTCATTTCCAAGCTCGATTGTGGATGTTGCTATTGGAAACTCCTTTACATTCACTTCAAAATTTAATATTTTTGGCACTTCTGGTAAAATTTTGATAATATCTGGGAGCGATAAGAATTTAGGGCAGAAGTAAGCGTCTTTTACTTCTGCTACATATCTTGGAACAAAGATATAGTCCAAATCAGGATGTTCTCGAACTAATTTCAACACATGACCATAGTATATCTTTATAGGAATACATAGTTCTCCAAACCCGTGTGTTACCCCTTCCTCGACTATCTTCTTATTAGTTGGTGGACTTAAAATGATTTCAACATCTAATTCTTCAAGTAATTTTTTCCAAAATGGAAAATACCTATAAAAATGAAGAGCTCTCGGAATTCCAACTTTTATTTTTTTTTTGCTCGGTTGCTCACTTGTTTCCATATATATATTTCCTCAATAACTCACGCATCAGGTGTATCATAAAGAAGTAAATCTCTGATCTGATCCATCATCTTTTCTGTTAATCTCTTAATTTCATCGTAATCCGGCATTGGCTTGCCCCAATACTTTTGATGATCCATGAATGGGGGACCGCATTTGATAATTTGGCCTTTATAAAACTTCAACATTTTCGCATGTTTAGGATAGGTGGCTTCTGTTCCAGTTATACCGATTGGGATAATAGGTACTTGTGTTTCGATGGCCAATCGCATAGGACCAGTATGACCTTCTAAAAGTTGACCATGTCCAAGATTCGTAGTTCCTTCGGGGTAGGTGATTACAACTTCACCACTTCTAAGAAGTTCCTTCGCATAATTGAAAGCGTCAACATCATGTTCTCCTCGTTTTAAAGGGAACGCATGATGATTTCTGACCCAAGCATTAACAAGTGGAATTTTAAATAGCGATTGTTTTGCCATCTGATACGCTACACGTCGGGGTTCATGATGCATTATAGCTGCTGCCAGTATAAGTACATCCCATTCAGAATTATGACTAGGACAAATAAGTGCAGCGCCTTCTGCTGGAATATATTTATCAAAATCAATTGCTCTATATGGCATCATGAGATCTGACCAATTACATACTAAATCTCCTGAGAAAGCTTGCACTGTGTTTTGAAATTGCTTCCTTACTCCAAACTCCTCTAAACTTCTTAAAAGAGCGTACCAAGAATCATCAATGAGATTAAGAATACCTTTTCCTTGATCTTTCAAGTAACCCATGAAATTAAATTTAGATTCCTTTTCAACTTTTTCAGGTGAACCAATTGAGAGTTCTTCTTTTTCTTCCCCATAAACACCCTCTCGTAGTTCAAATACAGTGTTTCTCAACTCATCAGTCAATCTTCTTATCTCTTCATAAGAGATTGTATTAATGTCATAATCAGAATAATAAATTGGATCACCAACGCGTACTTTTACTTGAGTTGGTTTCATTACTAGGTTACCTTTAGGTAGAGCATTTCTCGAGCCAATTACAGCCATCGGTACAATTGGTACTTGCATCTCAATAGCAAGCCTTACAGCTCCAGTTTTAAATTCCCCTAAGGTTCCATCTTTAGACCTTGTGGCTTCAGGGAATATCCCTACCCACTCACCTCCCAGGATCACTTCCTTCGCTTTTTCCCATCCTCGTTCAGGGTTTTCACGATCAACTTTAAATGCTCCAAGATTATTGAAAAGTGTCCTTACAATAGGCGTCTTAAAGTTATCTAATTTACTCATGTAGCGAATTCTTCTATGACAAGCTGACCCCAGAAAGAATGGGTCGATATGTGACTCGTGATTTGAAACCAGAATGCCCGGACCCCATTCTGGGAATATATTACCCTTCGGATATTCTGCTTTGAAGTTCCAGAAGGTACGCGCAGCCCATTTGATGTAAATATGCTCGCTTACGCCGAATTGGCGCAAAAGCAATAAGCTAACCACCATTGGAGCCGCCCTTCAATCTGCTTCAAGTCCAACCTCTTAATAATGTATCGATACAAATCGTTGAGTGGGTCGATTGGGTTATATTTTAAAATCTTATAAGTCCAATCTTGATGGCGTTTCTCATATTTGAGCTCCTCTTGCATTTTCTCTTCGATACTTTTCTTGAGGTCGAGTTCTCGGGCGATGTCCATACCTTTCTTCTCTACTTTTTCAAGTTCCATATGTCTCAACTCATTTTTATTAAAAAAGTCGTAAAAATTTAATAAAATTCAAACTTTTAAGTCAATTTAATTTTACTTAAAGACTTGTTTATATAAAAAATTAATGGTTAGGATAATACGAGAAAAAGTATTATCTTCTTTAATGTCTTAAATAGCAAATAAACAATTTATGGGAATTTTAAATAGAGAGGATAACTCTCACTTGTATAAACGCTGTTTACGTATTGCCTATGAAGAGGGTTTTTCTCTAAAGTAATAACACGCAACTTTTTCAAATGTCCAAGTCCTTTTATAACAGGTATTTGATTATTATCCAAATAAAGTTCCTCCAAGCTTGCCAGATTGTCAAGATTTTTAATCTCATTTATATTATTGCCTGAGAGATTTAATCTTTTAAGCTTTTGGAGTGAATCAAGGCTCCTTATTTCCTGAATCGTGTTATTTTCAAGATGAAGACTCGTTAAATTCGAGAGATTATTTAATCCTGAAATCTCAGATATCTGATTATCTTGAAGGAATAAAACTTTGAGACTCTTTAAACTATCTAAACCTTCAATTTTCTTCAAATAATTTGAATTAATTCTCAGATCTTCTAAATTCGTTAAATTGTCGAGCCCTTCAATCTGTTCAATCTGATTTCCATCAAACCACACTTCCCTTAAATTGGATAAATTTCTTAGACCTTCAATATTTCTAATTTTATTAAAAGTTAACATTACGATTTTCAAATTCTTAAAATAGTATATTCCTTCAATTGAAGACAGCTGAGTTCTACTAATCTTTAGACATTCAAGATTAGATAGTTCTTCAAGATTTTCAATATCATCAAAATTCTTAAAATTAGTGTCTGTTATTGTTAATTCTGTAAGCGTACCTAATCTATTGTTATAAAACACATTCTCAATCTTATAGAGTCGATCTCTTATAATAACTTCAGATTTTATAACAATCACCAATATATTTTTTTTTATTAACAAGAAAAAGAATAAAAATGAATTATTTAAATTTATGGAGGGAGTTAACTTAATAATTCTTACCACCAAGGTAGAAAACCGTATATGTTAAAGATTTGTTCATAATTTACCAGCATATATCTATTATTTTTAGACCAATCATTCTCCCACTTAGTTTTCCAAATTAAAGAATCCTCAAAACCCGTCAGAGTTATTTGCTTATATAGTCTATCAGATTGTCTCACAGAATATATCTCATTCAATTTGTAAAATTTATTCCTGTCAAAAATACATATGGCTTTCTCGTATTCGTATGTAATATCCTCGCTATACTGCTTCATAATAAACATAAAGTCCATGGTATTTTTACGGTTAGATTGTGAAGGAGCGTAAGCCATTGATAAAGCAACTACGTACTGAAGCTTCATTTTGGTCAGAGAATCTATATAATTACCTTTACTATCTTTTGAAAGGTCAATAACTATATATCTCGCCTCTGAGGCTATAGTTGTAGGCGGTAAAATTTTCTTCAGAGTCGAGTAGGCATATTGATACCCATAACTAAGTGTCTTTCCATCAATTAATTTCTCTCCAACATTAGGAGCTAAATAGATCTTTACTTTACCACTATTTTTTTCAATTATCTCCCTAAGAACCTGAACTTTATCATCAATAGCTCCTTTATTAAATACACTGAAATCTACATCTGCTTGTCTAAAATCAGTAACCTTAGATCCTTCATGATGACGAATAGCACTTCTCCAAATCCTAATATCCTTGCCCTCAAAATCACTTTTAGAGAAGCGTAATATGAAAGGTTCTCCATTAACTAAGACAGTATGGAAAATAATGTCTCTCTCATGAGTATTTTCTTCCTTGTTATAATTAAAATACTTAGATGTGTCAGTAGCAAGATCTTCTTCATTGATTCCAGTCAAAAGATTCTCAATTTGGAATCGTATATTATAAGAACCGTCTGTAAACCGATAATTTAACATATCAAAAATCTCCCGTTCAGTAGCTAAGACTAATCGATTGTATAACGAATCTTTAAATGATTGTTTATATTTTATTGAATTAAAATCCATCGAATCAATAAAGGCTCGTATCTTCTTCTCAACAACACTCATAATCTCCTTTCCTGATTCATAAAACAAATTTCTGATTACATTTTTAGTACCGCTACCAGCATAAAGTTCTGAAAAATGGCTATAATATTGAAAGTAGAATTGATCTTGAATTTCAACATGGAATTCCTTAAGTGAATTAGTCTTCAAGCTTCCTTCTATAAAAGGCATTGGTGAATAACCGAACGATACCATGTTAGTAGAACTTTCAATATCACCTGAAACTGGAAGGTGCATATAAGAGTCTAAGAAAAATAGGGAAAAAAGATTATTAAGAATCACCTTTCTACCTAATGGAGTATCAATTTGAGTCGTCTTAATCAAAGTCTTAATCCCAAGTTTTCTAACAGAATCTAATAAAGCCTCTCTACTTGGAGCGGTAAGGATATCGAGCTTATATCCTCTTTTATATTGATAAAAATCAATCATATGAGTGAAGACGAACATTAACGTAATATGACCAAATAATCGATTGATGGATTCAAAAATCGCTTTACCTGCTTGTAGCTCTCCGTTCTGTTTATCAAAGTACTTAGGATCACTATTAGTATTAATAATATTTTTGGAATATTTCTCTAACAATTTTTGAGCTTCTAAAATATGCTTATTGGAACCAGAATAATCTTTTACCCTTACAAAGATATCTTTTAACCACTTCTTAAATGTAAATTCACCAGAATCAAAATGTTCTTTTTCTACAGGCACAAATTTTCCATCTTCATTCTCTTTAAGGAAGAGGAAGTTCTGAACAGCTTGATCATCTAACTTATTCCCCTCTTTAAACAACTCACTAAAGATCAATTCTACATCAGATATCTCCCGAATAGAGGTTGGATCAATTTCTCCTGAGAACGGATCATATTGTAAATTCAAAGCTCCAAGGAATTTTCGAATAAGTAATGAAATAGATTGCTCCTTACTAGTATGAGAGCTCTCTTTAATTAATAAATTCTTGAATTCGAATAAATCAAGAAACACAGAAAAAAGATCTTCTTTTGAAATGATTGAGGTATCTTTTTCTGCTGATATTAATTCAAATGTTCCATCTTCTGTTAATTGGCTCTTAGCGCTCTTAAACTCGTAAAGATCTTCAAGATTCTCAAAATAATTTCTGCTCATTTGAGATGGAAAACTATGATACAATTCTGATGTTTGAGGAGCGAATGCAGGATTAATAAGATTTGTAAGCAATAATGAATGCAAATAACCATTTGAATCTGATTTTGCGAAAGAAAAAAGTATTCTAATGCCATATTTAAAGTCATTGTCACCTATTTTCCCTTCTAAAAATTCATTATTAAATTCTTTTACATTTTTTAATGAAAATTTATTTTCCTTAGCGTTATAAAAAATGCTAGATAACAAATATCCAGAATAATCCGAAATGATAGCATTACGAATTAATTTGCCATTCAATATTATTCCATCATACCAGTCATTAGGAGTCTTTACAAGCTTATTATGCGAAATTTCGGCTAATGCTAAATCTCCCTCTTTGGAATGAATAATTCTAAATGATTTATCTTTTATCTCGTTTAAAGAAGTAATTGGTGTCAATTTGTTAGACTTTAGAATGTACACTTCTTTAAAATGCTCATCCCCAATTTGATAACCTCCTTGGACTGATTCTATGATACCTTCTAATTTTATATCCGTGATTCTGTAATAATTAAAGTTTGAGGCTCTATCAATACCAGAGACTTCAAATATATTTCCAGAATCTTCATCAATATACTCAAATTCTGAAAATTGAGACTTAAACTCACTAGCCTTAAGATTAGAAATATCTCTGATAAAATCTTGAATATCAGAAAGGTCAGAAGAACTAAATATCTTATCAACCTTATGCTTACTTATTATTTCATTTAAAATGAAACCAACATCGCTAACTAATTTTTTAAGTTCAGCTTGGTAATCTGTATAACTTGGCTGATATCCCAATTTCTCCCATATTTTTTTATTTACCGCTTCAATTATCTTCTCCTCTTGTAATATTCGATTTGACCCTTTATACTCTTTATTTCTCCCAAATAAGGAGTAAAAATCAAGACCACTTAATTCATTTAAAACAAACGAGAAATAACCATCAAAATTATTAAGACCATCATTATTTTGTATTAAACTTATTAAAGCTGCTTCAATTTGTAAATTCTTTATTTGCAGTCCTTTCTTCTCAAAAGTCTCAAACATATTATACCGAACTTGAATATACATGCTAGATAAAAGATCCGCTAAGATATGCTTCATTGTCCAAGGATCCGAAACAAATTTAATTGGTTGTATTCGAATAATCGCATCCTTCATCTGATTAGCAAGGAATAACCAATTAGATAAATCAGGATATCTCCAATTATCAACTCCATCAGAGAAATATGGTTCACTAAATAATTTCTTACCATAACCAAAATAGTATTTATCAATAATCTTGGAAATACTAGCAGCATCAATCTCATTATTCTCATATGTGTGTCTTAAAGCATTAGGTAAAAATTTAATAAATACTTGTAACTCTGCAAGAGCTCCTGTTCTTTCGGCAAAACTAGCTAAAGGAGTTTTAAACTCATTGAAATTTCTCTGGGCAAAAAATGTAGCGAAGAACTCATTTAAAAAGTTATTCCTGATCTCATTTCTAAACTGATTATCAGTAAATAATTTTCGATTATAAAGAGAATTTGATAACTTGGTGAAAACCTCGGAGCTCTTCTTAAGTTCAAAGGTCTTCGAGATTTCAAATAATTGAAGAAGAACTGAAGACTCAAAAGAAGCAGTAAGTATGCTGTCAATAAGGACAACTGAAGCTTTATCGACTTTTTTAACAAAACTATCTTTCCAAAATTTGGTCATTCTTGTATTCCATTCTAATTCTCTTGAAGTCAATGCTCTACCTAGCTTCTTCTCATTATAGAGATATGCATCTTCAAATATATCCTTCAGTTGACTAAGCACAAAAGCTTTTTTATCTTCAAAAGTCACTTCGGATGACTTTATATTAAAAACTTCTTTCATTAATTGGACTACTTGACTATCAAATTCATCAGAAAAAGCTTCAATTTCAGAATCAGAAGCTTTCAATAAAATGTTATCAGCAATCTTATAATTTGAGCTAGTTAAGGGTAATAGCTTTCTCCTAAAATTAAAGACTTTTTCTGATTTCCTATCAATAACTACTCCAGTGGGTGAGACCTCTTTAAATGGAGTATAAATCCAATAGGAATCAGAAGTTCCACCCCAAGCTCCTGCTGTAAGAGGCATTATAGTCAATGAATATCCCGACATTTCTCCAAAAATCTCTCCGATAGTAGTTTGCTCGTCAATATCTAAAACACCAATTTTCTCACCAATCCTTACGGGAATCAACTCATTAGTAACTTCATCAACTAAACTTAACGCAAGAGAGATTTCTTGACTTCGATCTAATCCTAATTTATTCTTTATGTAGAGCTCGAACTCGGGCAGCGTTAAATCAGATGGCGGGTTGACATCGATGCCTTCAGGATTCTCTTCGCTCCAGACGTGAAGGGTTTGCCTATGAGGTTCGTATCCAATCATTCCTGGCAGAAACTCGAGATTGAGATGAAGCTGTACGAGATTAGGATTATCTTGAATTTTCTGCTCTATATTTCTGATACTTTCTTTAGAATTCCTTAGAGTCTCTATCTGACTCTGAATTGAATCCACTTTAATTTTTTCAATGTTTACAGGCTATCAACATTTTGATTATCACATCAATGCAAAAAAATCAAATATTATCCTGTAATAAAATCAAAAAAAAAAGAGTTTTAATTTTTTGTGTTTTGAGTCAGTTTTTCCAGCATTTCTTTAAACAAATGCTTATATTGTGGAAATAAATAAGGAAAATAATGTTCTAAGTCAAGTAATAGCTTTTCTCTGGACTCATAAGTAAATACCATTTTATTTCCATCTTCATACTCAAATTCTAGTTTCTGTTCATCATTTTTTAAAGAGTTCATAAATACTATGTAGAGTTTTACCCTATTTTATAAGAAGAGAATAACGAAGTAGTGATTTATCTCTTTATATATGGAATATATCAGAAATCCAACAGCCCATTCACAATTAAAACTAGGAAATTCCTTTATAATACTATCATGGAAGCCAAGAATAAAAAATCCTATAAGAAAACCTTCACAGAGAAGGAGAAAGAAGAATATAAAACCCAAAAGGAAACCGAAAAAAAGCAACTTGTAGAACTTTATCATAAATTCCTAGAAAGACACACCATTCAAGATTTTATAGGCATCGTTGCAAATTATAAAAGTATGCATAATTACAGCTTAAGAAATATCTGTATGGTATTAGCTCAATCAGAAGAAAGGCAAGATAACAATTTTGTTGGAGTTTTAAACAGTTATCTAAATTGGAAAACACAAAATATCTATTTGCTGAAAGGATCGAAAGGATATAAAATCAACGTCCCTATTTTTAGAAAAGACCAAGATGAAACCATACAAGACCAAGATCCAGATAAGAAAGTTTTATCCTACTTTAAATTAGGCAACGTGTTTGATATAAGCCAAACTACCGAGTATGAAAATTATTTGAAAGAGCAAGAGCAGATCGATAAGGTAATAATGAAAAATGCAGAAATTGATTATAACACAGCCTTAGAATTTACAAAAAATAAGTTCCCTAACCTCAAAATTAAAGAACAGTTCAATCACCAAGAAACCAAAGGCATTTATGATCCCGATTCAAAAGAAATTATAATCTATGAAAAATCTTCTCATACTGTATTGCATGAATTAAGCCACTACTTGACCATTACCGTTTTAAACCTTGATGCAAAGAATTATGCAAAAAATGAAGTATTAGCCGAAATAAGTGCATTTCTTTTGATGAAACAATTCGATGAGAACATAGACTATAACTTCAAATATAGCAACATCTGGAGTAATCGAATCACAGATTCATTTGAATTAGAGGAATTTGAGCAACATTTCAAAAAGCTAACTAAATACCTAAATAAACTTTTTCCTTAATTTTTTTCTTATTCTTTACTTTTTTAGGTTTACTAATATTAGGAAATAATGAGAGTTCAAACAAATTCCTTCTAAAAATCGTAAATGACAAAGATCTGTATGCTGAAGTTATGTGTGAAATTAGAAAAATGACAAATATTGAAGAAATTTTTCGAGTTCCATACTAATCACTAACCAATTATTAAAAATAGTATTAAATTTTAATAAAATTCAATTTTTTCAGCTGAATTATAACTTTACTTAAAGGATCTTTTATATAAAAAATTATCGATTCTCTTACGATTCTATTAAGTATGATTAGTTATCGTATAAATTCTCTTTAAGATTATTCGGAATAAATAAAACCTATAAAAAAGAAGAAGAATTAAAAAAAAGAGTTAAAATTGGATTTTTATCTTTTTTTGTGTAGTTTCTTAATTACTATTCCAGATATAACAACAATCATCAAGGATATGAGGAATATATTAAACCCTGGGATTTCGGGAGGCAAATCTTCCGTATCAATATAGCCCATAGCGGATATTAATCCAAAAGGGAAAGTGGGCATTTCAATTATAATTGAATTTGTAGCGAAATTATATGTTACAGAAGTAAGATAGAATTCTGGCGGTGCTGGATCCCATTCTTCTGTTCCACTCATGTTATACGCATAGAATAGAAATACTACACTGCTAAGGTCTATACTTGAAGGAAGTGTAATTGTCATGGTAACATTTCCAATAATTGAGCTATAATTGATTAATAATTGATCAAAGAAAGCAAAATATGTACCTAATGGTAATGGTTCATCCACAGGATTCATAGGGAAGAAAGTAGAAATATATGCAGAATCCGAACCTATTACATCCATTTCTATAGTAACAGTTATACCTGAAGGAAAATAACTGCTTACTGTAAAAGTGTTGGTACCTGAATGGAGTGCTTGGTAAAATTTAGGATAAACCGACATATAAGACCATTCTGATCCAGGAAAAGGCATTTTCGTCCAACCGTACATCATAGTCATTCTACCTGAAATTTCATCGAAATAAAAATGTAATTCTCTATTTAATGTAGTATTTCTAAGTACTATATGACCAGGATTAGAGGTTATATCATCATAGACACTGCTCCACATAACAAAGAAATCTGTTAGATCAGAGCTAGTAGTACCTTCAGGTATTATTATTGGAGGTCCACCAACCTCAAATATTAAGGGTGATACAGGCCAATAGATATTTGCTATAGCAATAATAGTTTCATCAAAGTAAGTCCAAGATTCTGTGGATGGATTCCAAATTTCAAGAGAAGCTACAATATAAGAGAAAAATTGATATTCTGGTTGATCTGAAGGTAAAACCAAGGGAATATCATAATAATTATAATCCTCAACGAGCCAAGTCATATTCGCATAAACTGTATGAGTTCCAATAATTGTTGCTTTAATATCATACAATTCGTCTTGATTGCTTTTGTAATAAATGACATGACCAAAATCGACGGACCAATCTACTAAAGTTTGAGTTTTTATCTCATAGTACATAAAACCATAAGGATTTAGCATTAGAAATGATTGAGTAATACCAGTTGTTTTATTTATTATGATTTCTACATGATCAATTCCTATAGAATTGCTTAATTCAAACTCTAAAAATTCATTTTCCATAATAATAATCTCATCAAAGTTCATTCCCTCCCAGATACGCAGTGTATCAAGATTCCACATAAATTCTATTTTTTCTATTGGAGTATTGATAGGCCAGATGAGAGGCAATATTGGATCTCCACCTATTTCATCATAATACTGCGGATAAAAGTTATTAGCCGCACCTACTATGTTATTATCCATGAATTCATAATCTGTACCATTCCATATGAACCTGTCAGCAAAAACAACTTGAAATACCATATAGATCAGACCACCTGAAAAACCATTATTAGACTTTTCAAGTAGAATATCAGAAATTTCTGTAACTTTTAATTTAAAGTCAATAGCATCATCAACAGTATATTCATTCTCTATCGAATCATAGAAAATTTCATCTCCAACATTCACACCCCACTCAATTTCATCGGTGATATCATAGTCAAATACTTGTCTCATTGAGGCATTAATAAACATTGGACCATTACCCATATCAACCATTAAATATGCACTTCCATAATCCATCGTTCCGTTATCATAGAAATATTCCTCAACAAAAAATCCATCTGTAGAATTAGAGAAAGAGATCTTATTCATACCAGGATCAGATGTATAACTATCAAACATATTATATGCTCCCATTTGTCCGGCGGGATAGTACATTGATTCATTTATAATTGGAGCTAAAACATCAACTTCCAAACCCTTTGAACCATTTATTGGAAGTAAATAGGGCATCCCATTTCGACCCGCTCTGATTCTATGTTTTATTGTGTCAGTACTATTATATCCGAAAAGTGCGATTTCCATAGAGTAGTCATAGGGTTCTAATTCGTCTGAAGTGACATTATAATAACACTGAGTTGCATTTACTTGAGAGACTTCATTCTTTCCTAACCAATCAACAGTCCTATTTTCAATAGACGTAATGTTAAAGATCCAGATATCCTTAAACATCATTTCCACTTCACCAGTAGTACCATTAGCAATTATAAATTCTCCTTCGAAATACAACTGATCTCCTTCATTAACATCCCAATGCCATTGATTATCAACATGTTTTTCTGGTATAAAAGGTCCTGCTTGAGTATTTAAGATTAAAAAACTAAATGTCATTGTAGTAGTCAAAAAAATTAGTAAAAGAACAATAATTCGCTTGTTGCTTTTTAACATCATCTTTAACAACTCTTATTAAATCTATTTTGACAATAATGTTATATTCTTATTTTTCAATAAATTAGATTAAACAAATAGTAACTGATTTTATTTTTATATTTATTGTCTAAAAATTCTGAATAAAAGAAGTCTAAAACATTTAGATAAGAGCTATTTGTTTTCAATTAGCTGTAACAATTCAGCTAACGAACTGATTAGTAAATCTGGCTGACTTTCAATTAAAACCTCTTTTTTTGACACTCCACTTGCCACTCCTATAGTCCACATTCCAGCTTCACGTCCAGCGATGATATCAGAGGGCATATCACCAACCATTAAAAAATCTTCTCTATGACGTTTTTCGTAATTTTCTAAAGGGGGTTGAAGTGCCATTGGATCTGGCTTTTGAACGGGAATTTTATCACTACCATAAATACCTTTAAAAAAGTTGTATAGGCCTTCTTTCTCAAGATGCTCAATAATTGCCTCTGTTTTATTATGAGAAACAATAAAGAGATCGTATTTTTTCTTCAGTTTTTTTAAAAGCGGTTTTACAGATGGAAAGAATGAAGCCTCTTTTGAATATTCTAGATACTTAGCAAAAATCTTTATTGCTATGCGCAATTTTTTAAAATAAGTTAATCTTTTAAGCGCTGTTATATATTTGAAAACCTCATAAGATTCGAGTAAGATTTTGGGTAATGGATAACCTTGAATAGTCTCTAATAAAGCTCCAATCTCTTGAATTGTGTTGTCCATATCAAATTCTGCTTTTTGGACTTCTTTTTCCAAAACCTCAGCGATCGATTTCTCAAGCGTTTGACGAATATCTAATAAAGTACCATCAAAGTCGAATATTATTGCCCGAAGAGAACCATTTTGTAATCGTTGTATTAATTGAGTTTCTCTGGTCATGATCTTACTTATTTTGTAAGCATAAAGAATAATTAATTAAAAAATCTAAATGTTAAAAACTATTTTAGTATAAAATCAAGAAACAAGAAACATACGCCTTTAGAGAAAATCCTACTAGTTATTGTTAAAACAATAAATTGAAAGGTACCAAAAACTGCTAAAATAAAAGCCCGCTATTTCCAATTTTTTCGAAGCATTAAGCATTTGTAATTAATCCAATTTGAATTTTATAATATTAAGAATAAATAAGTTAAAAATATAAAAACAATTTAATTTTATATTTAGGGATACAAATAGGAGAAGTGATTAGATTGGATGAGTTTATAATATTTCAACTTTTAATGATAAGCTTTGGGTTCTCTTCAATCATATTCTTCTTAGTGCTACTCAAAATTACAGCAGGATATGGACAGCATGTAAATAAGAAATGGGGACCAACAATTAATGATAAACTTGGTTGGGTTTTAATGGAAATACCTACGGTAATTATTTATTTTATATATTTTATCATTGGAGATCATAACTCTGGTTTAATTACTCAAATTTTTCTGTTTATTTGGATGTTGCATTACTGTCAGCGAACTTTTATATTCCCTCTGTTAATTCGTGGTAAACAACCAATGCCCCTAACGATTATAATACTGGGAATAACATTCAATGGAATTAATACTTATTTACAAGCAAGATGGCTTTACCATTTCTCTCCCTCTTATAGCTTTGATTGGATTTTTAACCCTTTATTCATTACGGGAATTTTAATCTTTTTTAGTGGATTTATAATTAATCTCCAATCAGATTACATAATTCGTAATTTAAGACAGCCGGGAGAGACCGAATATAAGATACCATATGGTGGTATGTTTAAATATGTTAGTTCTCCTAATTATTTTGGCGAAATAACTGAATGGGTTGGATGGGCAATTATGACATGGAGTATTCCTGGACTTATCTTTGCTTTGTGGACTTTCGCAAATCTCGCACCTCGAGCACGATCTAATCACTTATGGTACAATAAAACATTTCCAGATTATCCAGATAATCGTAAAGCTCTAATTCCCTTTATTTTTTAAAGCACCTTATCGCTCAAATGATTTAGAATAAGATATAATATAGATATTTTTCTTCGACGCGAATCTTATCAATTAGATTATAGCTTTTATGTTCTGAGTCGAAAATCATTTAAATTCCTATATTTTAATTAACGATATTGAATTTTTTGTTTCTTATTTTATATTTCTAAAATAAAGTTCAAAAATTCATATAATATTAAATTGGAAAATATGAAAAGAGAAAAAAAAATATTTTAAAATTTAATATATTATGAGCATCTTTATCGATATTTTACTCTTCTGACCTTTCTAATAATTCTCGAATTTTTTTCAATTCGCGTAAACGTAGTTTGTCTTCTCCTATTTCTTTTTTTTTAATTGAATTCTCAATCATAGAGGGTGTGTTAATCAATCTTATTTTTTCCCATATTGCTGTGCGGATAAATTCTGATTGTGTCTGATGAGAAAATAGAGCAAATCTTTTAATATCTTCTAGTTCTTTGTTATTGACTAAAAATTTAACTTGGTAACTCTTTTTTAAAGTTTTTTGAATAATATTGGGAAGTTGGTTTACTAGATCGTCAATATTATTAGTTGAAGTTAATTCAATATAACCCATTAAACCTTCTTTTTTAATAAATTTCCGATATTTTTCTCTATCAATTGCTTCCTGATTTTCAACTAAATCAAGTTTATTTCCAATTATGAGCACAGGGCATTTATCTTTTCTAACCTGAGTCCAAACTTTTTTAAACCGTATTTGATAATTATCAAAAGTTTCTGGTCTAGATAAATCAAATATAAAAAAAATAGCTGATGCACCAGTGTAATATAGTGTTTGAAGTGATCCAAATTTATCATCGTCAATGATATCCCAAAACTGAAGTTTATAATCATGACCATCAATATTTACATTTTTAATAAAGAAATTTACACCTACTTTTGGAGCTGCATCTTCATGAAGAGATTTATCGGAAAATTTTTCAATTAATGTGGTTTTACCTACTCCAGTTGCTCCAAGAACTACAATCTTAAATATATCTTTATATATCTCTTTACTCATTATTTTATCACCTTGGTTTTTTATTTTTTTATCGAACTATATGTACCGATCATGTACCTATAATTAAAAAAGAAATATTCATTTATAAATTTATGTACTGAATAAGTACATATACAGATAGAATAAGAGAAAAAACCCCTAGGCTATCAAATTAAAATTTTTAATACTCTTACAAATATAAATAAAATTAAATATCGAAGATAAATAAAAAGGAAATGTTATATTGCAAAATGTTCGGTTCTTCTAATAATCTCGTCCTGTAAATCGAGTCCTAAATTCACAAAATAGTCGCTATATCCCGCAACTCGCACTACTAAGTCTCTATATTTTTCTGGATCCTTCTGTGCAGCCCGTAAAGTATCTACTGATACGACATTAAATTGTACATGATGACCATCCATTTCAAAATACACTCTAATTAACTGAGCTAATTTATTAATCCTATTTTCTTCTGAAAAAAATTGAGGTGCAAATTTTTGGTTTAATAAAGTTCCTCCCGTTTTTAGATGATCTATTTTTCCAGCGGATTTAATAACTGCAGTTGGACCATTAATATCCATACCTTGAACTGGAGAGATACCTTCTGATAAAGGAGTATAAGCCTTACGTCCATCTGGTGTGGCACCCGTTATTTGACCGAAGTAAACATGCACAGTAGTAGGAAGTAGATTAATACGGTGTACACCACCTTTAGTATTAGGACGATTATCAATAGCGTTATAAACAATATCAAAAACTTGTGTAGTTATCGAATCAGCATAATCGTTATCATTCCCGTATTTGGGTGTTTTATAAATTAATTTCTGTTGTAACACCTCATTTCCAACAAAATTGTTATTTATGGCTTTTATTAGGTCTTCCATAGATATTTTTTTTTTATCAAATATATTATATTTTAAAGAAGCTAAACAATCTGTAATGCTACCCATCCCTACGATTTGTATATATGAAGTGTTGTATTTGGCTCCACCATCATTGTAATCCTTCCCATTCTTTATACAATCATCGATTAATATTGAAAGGAAAGGGGCGGGATTTTGTGCCCAGATTCGTTCAATTATTTGATTTCCTTTAATTTTTATGTCTACAAAATGCTTAATTTGTTTTCTATAAGCTTTAAAGAATTCATCAAAAGTTTTAAAAGTTGTAGGATCACCAGTTTTCAATCCAATCTGTTTTTTAGTTACAAGATCGAAACCATTATGAAGTGTGACTTCCAAAATTTTTACTAAATTAAAATATCCCGTTAGTATATATGCTTCTTTTCCAAAAGCACCAGATTCAACACAACCACTTGCCCCACCATTTCGGGCATCTACTATAGATTTACCCTGTCTAGTTAATTCTTGTATAATAGCATCGGTATTGAACACTGAAGGTTGTCCAAAACCAGTTTTAACAATTTCAAGGGCTCTTTTTAAGAATCTATCGGGGGTCTTTGTACTAATCTGAACATTGCTACTTGGCTGGACTATCCTCATTTCTTCAATTACATCTAATAACATGTAGGATATTTCATTTACTCCATCAGAACCATCCTCTTTAAGTCCGCCAATGTTAATATTACAAAAATCGGTATAAGTATTGCTCTCTTCAGCGGTTACTCCAACCTTTGGAGGAGCAGGTTGATTATTAAACTTCACCCAAAAAGCTTGAAGTAATTCATATGCATCTTCCTTAGTCAATATTCCATTAGCAATATCATCTTTGTAAAATGGATAGAGATGTTGATCTAAGCGTCCAGGATTGAACGAATCCCATGTATTATATTCAGTTATAACACCTAAATGAATGAACCAATAATGTTGGAGTGCTTCCCAGAATGTTTTAGGTGCTGATGCAGGAACACGAGAACATATCTCTGAGATCTTTTCTAATTCGCTTTTTCTTTTTGAATCTAATTCCTGATTAGCTAAATGTTTGGCTTCTTGAGCATGACGTTCAGCAAAAGCAATTATTGCATCTACAGCGATATTCATTGCATTTAGCTGCTCTCTCTTATCAAACGCTTGGGGATCATTATAAAAATCTAATTTTTCTATACTATCTTTTATTTCTTGCTTAAAATCTAAAAATCCTTTATTCCATATGTTTTTACCACCAACTGTGTGGCCAGGTGCTCTCTGTTCCATAAACTCTGTGAAAATTCCAGCTTCATATGCATCAATCCATTCATCATCAACTTGCGAGAAGATTTTATCACGAATAGATCTTCCTTTCCAAAAGGGAATAATTAGATCTGCTGTTTTTTGTTTTGTATCTTCTGAAACTTTAAATGCAATTTTTTCACGAGTATTTAAAATCTCTAAATCGCGTAAACTATGGCAACAAACTTCTGGATAGGTAGGTGTTGCTTTTGGTTCTGGACCACGTTCGCCAACAATTAACTCGCCCTCATTAATGCAAATCTTTTTGTTTTCCATAAGGTGCTGAAAAGCTTTAGCTCTCGCAATTGGAGCTGAAAACTTATGTGCAGCACCTATTTTATAAAACTCTGTCATTAGTAAAGCACGTTCTAATGAGATATAAGGAATTACTTCACGACTTTGTGTTCGTAGCTTCTTAATTCGTTCATTCATAATATGCTTATTAACTGAAATAATAAAACCAGATAGTTATTGATAATAAAGAATTGAATTAATAAAAAAATAATTTACTTACTTATAATTTCTTCAGCTTCTTTAGCTTCTTTGTCTCGGATTACCCGTCTTAAAACTTTTCCTATCGCACTCTTTGGAAGAGAACTTACAAATTTTACTATTCTTGGATATTTATAAGCCGCCATTTGCTCCCTAGACCAATCAATTATTTCTTGTTCTGCGATTTTTCCTTTATGTTCTGTCTTAAGAATAATATATGCCATAATATTTTCACCTCTTTCTGGATCTTCAATACCAATTACAGCACATTCTTGAATTGCAGGATGTTCATATAAAACTTCCTCAATTTCTCTTGGATAAACACTATGACCTTTATATTTTATCATATCTTTAACTCTATCGAGTAAAAAGATATAACCTTCCTCATCCATTTTTGCAAAATCACCTGTTCTTAGCCACCTATTACCCCCTGCTTCAAAAAATACCATTTTATTTTCTTCTGGTCGATTTTGATATCCCAACATAACCTGAGGTCCAGCAACAACTAATTCTCCTGATTCTCCAATAGGCATGAAATTAAGATTATCATCAATAATCCCACATAAAGTATTTGCAACAGGAATGCCACAACTACCAAGCTTTTTAATAGCCCAAGGAGGACTATTTGTGACAGTGGGGCTTGTTTCACTAAGTCCATAACCTTCTCCTAATGGAAACCCTGTTTTCTTTTCCCATTCTTTAGCGATTTCTATGGGCATTGCTGAGGCTCCTACATTAGCATATTTTAAACAAGAAAAATCTACATCCTTACTTAATGGCGAATTTAGCAAATTAATAAACATCGTTGGTACTCCTAATAGAGTATTTGGCTTTTTTTCTTTAATAGTTTCAATAATCCGAGGAATATCAAATGTGGGAAAGATTAATCCTTTTCCCCCTGTCATAGGACCTTGAATAAGTTCACATGTTTGTCCATAGATATGATACCAAGGAAGAACACACATATTTACAAGATCTCCCTTAATATAAGTTTCTTTCATGTAATCTGATATCTGCTTCATTTGTAATATATTAGCAATGATATTATAATGAGATAAACATGCCCCTTTAGGATCCCCTGTTGTCCCTCCAGTATATTGAATAACTGCTATATCTTCTTTAGGAGTGATATCAACTTTGAAATCTGGAAGTGGTTTTGGATTTTGCTCCAATAATGTATTGTAATGAATTATTTTAGTGGTTTCAGGCACATCTGGAATCTCACCGGCAACATTAACAATAATAATTTTCTCCAATGACAGTTGATCTTCCACTTTCTTAAATTCCTTGATAAACTTATCAATCATAATTAAATATTTTGCTCCAGAATCTTTAATTTGATATGCCATTTCTCTTGCCACAAATAGAGGACTTATGGCAGTTAACGTTGCTCCAAGCCCTAAGGCAGCAAAATAACAAATACTAAAGTGTGGGGAATTTGGTAGCCATAGGGATATCACATCACCTTTTCTTACACCTAATTTTAAAAGACCACTAGCAAATCTTCTTGTTAAGCTATCCATCTCTTTGAATGTAAATTCTCTCCCAAAATAATCCATTGCCACTTTATCACCATATTCTATAGCACCTGTCTCGAATAAGTTAATTAAGGACTGGTCTTCTGGGATATTAATTTCTAATGTAATTCCCTCTGGTAAATAATCTTTCCAAATTCTGTTTTTAATATAATCTGGGAGTTTCATTTTATTTAGCACTTTAATATTTTTTTTTAAAATAATGAATTTAATTTAAAAATTAAATTTTTCAATTCTCAGATTCTTAAATTCTACTTTGCAAATTATTTTTTAATGATTTATTATTATAAATTCAAGTATCTTTGAAAAACTCAAAATAAAATTTCTAATTTTAATTTATAGGTTTAAGATTTTGAAATCACAAGATGAATTAGGTGTTCCAGTCCCAGCAAATAAACCGTTAGTAGTAAGGACAATAAAAAAAGTTACAAAGGAACAACGTGAGTATGTACTCAAAAAAACTGAATATAGTATGTTTTCTTTTCCAGCAGATTTAACTTTTGTAGATTTTTTGTCTGATTCGGGCTCTGGAACAATGACAGATTATCAATGGGCTGCTTTATTTCATGGGGATGAGTCTTATGCTCGCAATAAGGGTTATTACGTTCTTTTAGAAGCTGTTCGAGACACATTTGAGCGAGGTGATAATCCAAAAAGATCTATAGATTTAATTCTTTCTGGTGAAACAAACGTAAAAAAGCTCATTGATGAGCTTTACATAACTTCATATGAGGGAGGTTTTGTAAATGGAGGTATTCATCAATTAACCCGTCCTAATGCTTTCATTGTTCCACAAGGACGTTGTGCGGAACATTTACTATTCTCAACAATAGCTCCCCTCTTAAAAGAAAATAAAAATATTACTTATTATATCCCAAATAATGGACATTTTGATACTACTGAAGCCAATATAGTATCAAATGGCATCCAAGCTATAAATTTGTTTTCAGCAAATCTTATGAAAGATTTTCCTTATGATGAAATGGATAAAAGAAATCCCTTTAAAGGTAATATGGATCTTGAAGGACTGGAGAACCTAATTCAAGATAAGAATGTCGAATCAATTCCATTAATTTATGTTACAATTACAAACAATATAGCGGCTGGTCAACCAGTCTCAATGAAAAATATAAAATCGGTTTATAAAATCGCTAAAAAATATAATCTTCCTTTTTTCTTCGATGCCTGTCGCTTCAGTGAAAATGCTAATTTTATAAAAGAATTTGAAGAAGGATATAAAAATCACTCAATCCAAAGTATTGTACAAGAAATGTTTTCTTATGTTGATGGTTTTACTATAAGTTTCAAGAAAGATGGCCTAGCTAACATGGGTGGCGGACTTTTCTTTAGAGATAAAGGTGTTTTTCATAAAAAATTTTCCATAAATGAAGATATTGGAATTAGACTGAAAGAAAGACAGATATTAACTTTCGGAAATGATTCATACGGTGGAATGAGTGGTCGAGATATAATGGCTTTAGCTGCAGGGCTTTATGAAGTTATAAAACAACCTTACTTAAATGAACGAGAATATCAAGTAAGAGAATTTGCACGAAAGCTCGCAAAGAATGGTATTCCTGTCATTCTTCCCGCTGGTGGTCATGCTGTATACCTTAATATGGACAAATTTTTTGAGGGAACAGATATGAAAATCGAAGATTTTGGTGGTGTTGGATTTACTATCGAACTTTTAAAACACTTTGGTATACGAGCTGTTGAATTAGGCCCTTTCGCTTTTGAGTGGGATAAGAAAACACCCGAACAACGAAAAGGGATTTTGAATTTAGTCCGTTTTGCAATACCTCGAAATGTATATAATGCTTCGCATATAGATTATGCTGTAGCAGCAATTACTGAACTTTATCATAATAAAGAAAAAATTCCTAAAGTTAGAATTTCTCGAGGCGCAGATTTACGTCTGAGACATTTTCAATCAGGACTTCAACCGATTTATAAATCTTAATATAATGTAACCTAAATTAACATTATTCTATATTAATTAAAAAAGTAGAAATTAATTAAAAAAATTTATATATCTAACATTCGTAATTTCTGCGAAATATCCTTTCTTCTAAGTATTTTCATAAAGTCATCTTTTCGTTGTTGAAGACGAGTTAAAAAAGTATCAAGTTTATCAAAATTGTTAAAGAAAAATTCCCTACCATCATTTATAATCTTAACTCCTTTTTTATCGTTTTCAATAATTGCATATATTCCTCCTACGCCCTCAGAATGTTTTATAAATACTTTTTCTGCATCAGGAATTTTTTCATTGCCTTTTTTCGCCCAGAAATTATTTTTCAATAAATATGACCTATACATGCTCATTTTTCCACACACAACCTCTTTTTTTTAATTATGATGAGTCATCGAGATATGTTTATCAATATACTCGTTATGACCATCGACATAAGTCCTACATAACATAAAATTAAAGTCGATTAATAATATAAAGTAATATCCAAGGAACATATCACCTACATATTATAAGACTTTAACTTTATACTCCACAAGAAACATAGTTTCCAAAAACACTTATAAATCATTAAGTAAAAAGCCCAGAACTATTTACTAAATTATTTTTACTTGGGGTTGTTTAAATAAAATTTCAATTGGAAATTTTTATTAAAAAAAAAGATTAGGGATATTTTTCATGTAATCCCTTAATAAATTCGTCGAGTTCTTTCATGATTTTCTTCTTTGGGTCATAAGCGGCTTTTCCACACTCATCTTCTAAATCAAAGCATGATTTTATGTAGGCTTTATTCATAATTGTTAACATAGTTTTTGTAAAAAAGATGAATTCAGTCTGATATTTGACTATTTGTTTCACAAAATTGAGAGTTTCAGTTTCAAGTTGATCGAGTGGAAAAATCTTTGTTGGAAAATTGATGTTCATTAACTCTTTCACCCCAAACTTATCGGTTGTAAAAAGTAAATTCCTAGCGTAGGTCAACCCAAGACTCAATAAGGGTAAAAGAGTTGCTCCAGTCTGAGGAAAAGCTGAAATTGCGAGTTCTGGTAATCTCAAATATAATTCATCAATAGGTCTATCAGCAAAAATCCTTAAATCAGAAGCCATAATCACCATTACTCCAAAACCTATAGCAATGCCTTGAATCTGTGTAATTACTAGTTTTTTCATAAGAACAATAGTCTCATTGACCTTTCTACCCCATTCAGTTATTTGTACTACTTTTTCGGGAGAACCTTGTATTTCTTTAAGATCATACCCTGCTGAGAAAAATCTTTGTCCCGTACTCTTAATCAAAATACACTTAACGTTCTCATCTCTGTCAGCACTAATTAAACTTTCATATATTAATTTTAACATAGGAATATTGCACGCATTCGCCTTATTTGGTCTGTTTATTGTAATTGTAGCAATACGCCCTTTCACTTCATATAGAATAAATTCTTGTTCACTCATAAGATCTTTAACTCACGATTTAATATAAACTATATAAAGATACGTAGATATTATTTGAGTTTTAATTGTATGTTTATTAGATTAATCTTATAATTTCGGATAATTCTAATTACTAATATTCAAAGTAGTTAGATGAATAGTACAAAATTGAAAAAAAATAAAATAAACTTAACAATTTCGAAAATAAAACGATCCATTTAGTCTATTTTAAACCAATCGTATAATTTTAGTATTATCATAACGTAAAATACTGGAAACGATTGGATTAAAATATATTAATAGATAAATATATTATTGCCGTACGAAGGGAGAAATGTGTATTTTTCAGCACGTAAGGGATGAGGTGGTATAAGTTAAAAATGATTGCTGACGTAGAGTTTTTCACGGAAATTTTCGAAGAATTTCTAGGTATAGATAACCAAATTTATGAGAATGAATTATGGAAAGCTCACTCGATAATTAAGTTAATGCACGCTTCAGATGAATTTGTTGATAAAGAGATTATAGAGGAAGGTTTAAAAATTATAATTAACTTGTGCAAGTTTAAAGAGTGTGGAGATCTATTAGATTCTTATGAACAAGAAAGTTACCCAATTAATCAATTAATAGAATCAGAAAAAGCTCTACTTAACTCAATATTACAGGCAGAATTTATTTAAACTGCTTTTCGAATTCCCAAATAGAATCTTGGATTGTATGAATATTCTGTACAACTTTTCCAGAACTTTTTTCTTCCATTTCAGAAGCATCAAATATTGCTTTTCCAACAGCCAACGCTCTATTTTTGGTTTCTTCTATAATAGCTACAATATCTCCTTTCTTAATTGAAGGATCTATTTTGGTAATACCAGGACGCATTACATCAGCACCATTTGCTACATATCGAATAGCACCAAAATCAACAACTATAGTCTTCAACTCTATTTGATTGTCCAATAATAACGTTAAAACGGGAATATACCCCTCTTTTGATTTAAAAAGTTTTAATACATTGTTTATTGCATATAATATATCTCCTGCTTCTGTTTGAATGAGTTCAACATTACTTTTTTTAGGAAATATTTGATTAACGAATTTTTCATCGTATTGCTTTAAGATTTCGTCTTTCAAGGGTTTCAATTCGGATTTTCGTATGAAATGTCTTTGTTTTATCTTCATTAGTTAAAAAATAAAATTTAAGAAAATTAAAATTTAGTATTTTATGAGATGAGACATAATTTATTTTTTTTGTAAGAATGATGAATAAAGTTTACACATCTGCGGTTGTTATTATCCCTCCACAAAAAAGTTGGGCACCAATTCAAGAAATCCGCAAAATTTATGACCGAAATGTTAATAGATGGATGCCTCACATAACTTTACTCTATCCATTCAGACCTGAAAATGAATATATGGCACTGGAAAAGAAATTTTCAGAAGTATGTAAAATAGTTCCCGCATTCGAAGTCACTCTTCAAGAATTTCACTACTTTAATCATGGGCGTCAAAGCTATACATTATGGATTAAACCAGAGCCATTTGATAAAATTCAAGATTTACAAGCTAAAATTCTTAAACTAATACCAGACTGTAACGATATGAATAATTATAAAAATGGCTTTAACCCGCATTTAAGTGTAGGTCAAATTAAGGGTAAAAATAATCTCTTAGAGATTACTAAAAATTTTGAGGATAGATGGAAAATAATTAAATTTTTTTTGAGTGAAATTTTTTTTATCTCCCGTGAACAAAATAAAACTTCAAGATTTGAAATAAAAAAACGAATTCAACTTAGAATAGAATGATTAAAATTTTTATATTCGAAACTCATTAATTAATTAATTAAAAATTGAAAAATTTCAAAAAGATACTTGAGAAAAATCATGACAGATGATAAGAAAGAAGGACAATTAGTGTTTCATGGGCGTACAGAGATGATCTTTAAGATAATCGTGATCGGAGACCCCGCAGTTGGTAAAACCAGCCTTTTAACAAATTTCTGTGGTGAAAAATTTAATTATGAGTATATACCAACCGTAGGTGTTAACATCACGAAAGAACCAGTCACAATAAAGGACGATATGGGTAAGGATATAAAAATTAATCTAATGATTTGGGATATAGCTGGTCAACCTCAATTCTATATGTTACATCGGCCATATTTCAACGGTGCTGATGGAATGATGTTAGTTTATGATTTAACTCGCTCAAGCTCTTTCTCAAATATAAATAATTGGTTTTCAACCGCAGTTAAATATGGACTTTCGGGAATTCCACGTCTTTTAATTGGTAATAAAATAGATTTGAATGAAGAGCGAAAGATCATATTACCCATGGCAGAGCATCTAAGTGAAAAAATTGATGCGCCATTTTTCGAGACTTCGGCATTAACAGGAAAAAATGTTAAATTAATTTTTGAGAAGATGGCTAAACTTACCTTACGTTCAAAATTGGAAGAATAAGTACATTTTTCACAATCTACTTCTATATCATTATTAATTTTTGTTTTAATCTCTTAAACCGTAGGATTTAAATATATAGTAATTTAAAATTCAATAACAAATTTGATCACTATTTACCTCTTTTCAGAAGAGAGAATAAAGAGAAACTATTATTCCATTGATTTCATCTACTTTTTTTATAATACTACTTCTCCTTAATTCTCTCTAAAAGTGTTAATTCGCTTTTAAAAGATGGCTATTATAAAAATGACTCTTAAGGATATATACTTAAATTTTGATTTATATGATGTTAGAGTTTATTTATCCAAAATACGATCTTTTCTTTTAATGAATCTTTGATATCATCGGAGAGATCTTCTTGACCAATTAACATCTTTCCAAATTGTGAGATTTCATATAGAATTCTATGACCTCCTTTAAAGATAAATATATCTTCTTTTATATTCTCGAGTTGTCCAATAACCACTTCAGGTTCCTTAATATCATCAATTTCATTTTTTAGAGTATTGAATTGTTCAATAATTGATTCTTTTTTATCAGTTGCAGATGCGTCCCGATCTACTTCTCCACGTTTATCTTCTTTTGAGTGAAGTGATATCTCTGATCTTTGAATCAAAGACCTAATTAAATCAAGTTCTGCTTCTAAGATTTTTTGATTTTCAATAACATTTTTTAATTGAGGCGTTAAAGATTTAATATCGAGTGTTGCTTTACTTAACTCGTTGATTTTGTCAGTTAGCATATTGATTTTTAAATTGGTTTGTCCCATCTTAGTTATAATATCAAGTCCAAATTTTTCGAGAATTGAAGCAAATTTGTTAATTTTTTCATTAGCTTCTTTGATGAATTTGACTGTATTCTCTTTACCTAAATCCTCTTTATCTTCCATTGATTTTCCTCTTTTTATTATGATTATGAAGAGATCGCTCTAGCCAGAAAGATCTTTTTCTTTCAATAATTATTTTTCATATAAAATTCTTATTTAATTAATCATAATGCTCTTATAAAAAATTTCTTAAGAATAAAAAATATTATAAATTTCTTTTTTCTAAAAATCTCTATATAAATTTTTTTGCATTCGTTCCTCTTAAAAACAAAAATTTATGTTAATTTTATTTTTTATAGTAAATATTCAGTAATAGTGAAATAAGATTTATCCTCAAAATGATTCAATATATAAATATATTAACTAAAGACGGTAAATCACTGTTATTCAGAAATTATGGAAGTTCTGATGTTGATAGAGATTTGTTAGCGGGATTCTTAAGTGCCTTTTCTGGATTTATGAAAGAAATCAGTCAAAGTGATATTAAAAGTACACAAACAGAAGACTTCAAATATTATTATACGATCATTGATGTAATTATCATTGTTGTATGTACAGATTTAGATGACGATGATTCGGTTGTGAATTCTAAGATATTAAGTATAAGAACAAAATTTAATGATAAGTATGGGAAAATTCTTGAGAATGAAAGTTGGGGAGGAAATCGTAGTCTTTTTACTGAATTTGAACATGAATTAGATAATATTATTTTAGGTGCTATTAAAGTATCGATTATAGGATTTGGGGGCGTTGGGAAAACTACATTAACAAAATTAATCTGTGGAAAGAATGTTGACCTTGAATATGTTCCTACAATTACAGCTGATATTGCTGCTTATGATGGCGATGAATTTGAAAGATCTATAACTCTTTGGGATTTTGCAGGGCAAGCTCAATTCAGATCTTTATGGAAAAGTCTTTTACAGGGAACTGATATTACATTACTGGTTACAGATTCTACATTTGAGGGGATTAAGAATTCAAAAGAAATAATCCATGATATTTTAGATAAATTTTATCATGATAAATTAGTCATAGGCATTGCGAACAAACAAGATTTACCAAATAGGCTTACGCCAGAATTTTGTGAAAAAATCATCTCCAGCGAAAGCCGTGTTATTAAGACTTATGGTATGATTGCGATTGAACCTATGTATCGAGAGAAAATTTTAGCAATTTTGAAAGAAGCTATTAAAAAAATTTCATAAATTTTTAATATAAATAAAAAAATAATTTCAATCTGTTTTAGGTGTGTAATTTGATTGATTTTGAAAAAGAGGATATTAAATTCGAACAGAAGGAAGAAGGAATAAAAATTTTAAAATTACCCGAATTAACGGAAGAAGAAAAGGAAATTGTCAACCCAATTGTCGCTCCTACCTCAGGATTACGAATTCAACTTCTTGACATTAAAATCCCAGATGAGAAAGAAAAATATGTTTTGACGAATAGAAAGCTCTTTCTATTTCTTAGAATGTTTAAAGCAATCAGTAGAAAATTCAAGGAAATGAAAAATAATCAAAACTTAAAAATTCTAATTTTTACTGATGACCGACCAACTAAAGATCTATTACTCCAATATAGTTCTGAAATATTTGCATATGATGGATATGAGATCTATTACCAAAAAGATAACCCGGGAGAATCAAAGATTTCCTCTCCCTATGGAGCAGCATCAATCGCATTATATGAGGACATAAATTTAATTATTGTTTTAACTGCAAGTCACAATGATTTATCCTGGAACGGTATAAAGCTATATATAGATTACCCAATCCCTATGTCAGGAGATATTTTTAAGGATATTTCGAAAAAAGCACTTGAAGTGAATGAAATTCAATTTAAATCAGACTTCACGCCCCTCCTTATAGAAGCAGAACAGAAAAATAATGATTATGTAATTAACTTATTATCAAAAGTAATAGAAATAAAGAGTATAAAAGGTAAGAATATAGTAATTTGGCCTTATTTAGGTAAAGCTAGAGGCATTGTAAATCTATTTAAGTATTATGGCGCTAATCTTACAGTCGTTGACGAGGAAGTTAATCCTCCTAATCCATTAAAATATATACAAGAACCAAAGCTACAAAATATAATGACCCAAGCGAATTCAAATATTGCATTGTTATTAGATGCTGATAGAGATAGAATTGTATTGTATATTAAACAAAATGGAGAATATTTTACTTATATACCAAATGAAGTCTATTCTGCGATGCACAACATTTTAGCAAAGGAGTTTAATAAAAAAATTTTAAATGTAAGGACAATTCCAAGTGATTTGAGAGGTGACCATACTAGTTTTTTAAATATCCTAACAGGGGTTGGATATAAACATTTAGGAATAATTTTGTATTTTCTTCTTGGAATTGAAGTAGATAAATCTAAAGTTGATACCGCAATCTTATATTTTGAAGATGAGAATAAAAATTTAATTAAAATTAATAAACCCGGCCCTCTCAGGCAACAATTAATAAAATTAATGGAAAATAAAAATCTAGAAAAACAATCTTTCTTAATGGTTTACTGGGAAGAAAGTGGAGGTCACACCCTTAATATTTTGGATGTCTCCAAAAATAAGCGAACTGGTGATTATAATTTTAGTACTGAATTTACCGTTATTGCGGATAAATATCCTGTTCCTGCTTTAGTATTAATAACCGAACTTATCTGCAGAGGATATGTCATTTCTGAATCAATCGACTGGTCAATAAAAGGGATAAACCGTACCATACCTGCTAATGATGAAGAAAAAGTTAGAATTATGAAAAATTTTGAAAAAAATGATGGAAAACAAATTAGTGTTGGTGGTAAGGATTATGACGTCCAAGCATTATCAGATAACAATGGTATGATTGACATTTATCAATTGAGAAGTAACGACTCAACTCTTTATTTTAGACCAAGTGGAACAGGTCCAGAGGTTAGATTTTATATATTTGGAAATGTAGAGACTCACTTAGATGAAATAAAAAGAGTTCAAAATTATATAAAAGAAAATTATGCTTAAGATAATTGCTCTTAACTTCTTTCTAATACCTTTTTAATCTCAAAGATTTAATTGTAATAAAAAATTTAGATTAATTAATATTAATTCTTTCAATTTTTAAAAAATACTTATAAAATTGATGTGAAAATGTTTCAAGAGAAAATTATTAATGATCAAATTCTCGAAAAGATGTCATTAAAAAATGTCTTCAAAATCTTTAATGATAATGTTTTTCCAATGCTAAATAACGAAGAACAAGAATATTGTAATAAACTTCAAGAATTTTGCTTAGATTTCCATCCAAAAATCGATAAATCAAAAGACGTCTATGGGCTACTTCCAGAACTTGGAAAGCATGGTTATATACAACGAATAAACCCATGGAAAGACTTCAAACCTTATGGAATGAAAAGAGAAATATTATTAGGCGCTCATCTCTCGTTGTTAGATCCTCAATTGGAACTTGCACGATTAGCAACCGGAATATTATGCGGAAATCCTACTTTTCATTATTATGAACATGGAGGCGGTTCTGATATCCCTTTAAAAGTGCAAGATGAGCTTTTATCTGGGCAAAAAATTGGCTGTATAGGCATTACTGAACCTGAGAGGGGTTCTGATGCTGTTAATCTGACAACTAAATGTACAAAAACCGATGAGGGCGTCATATTTAACGGAGAGAAAGTTTATACCACCAATGGTGCGGTTGCTGATTATTTTGCATGTTATGGTGTGTATGATGAAGGAAATCCAAGAGACACAATGGTGCAAGCTATCATTGCTCGTGAATTTGGTGTAAAAACCGAACGATTAAAAATTAATTCAGTACCGCGAGTCCAAATTGCACATACTATATTAGATAATGTTTTAGTACCTCGAGATTATGTACTTGCAGATGATGGACTTGGATATAAAAGACTTTTTGAAGGATTAGTTCCTGAGAGACTGTCAATAATGGGAAGTGGAGTAGGAATTTGCTGGTCTGGGCTAATATATGGCATTATTTATACCAATTTAAGGAAACAATTTGGTAAACCTGTGATCAGATATCAAGGTGTCGGATATGGATTGGCAGATTTATTAACAAAAACAAATGCTGCGACCGCTTTAGCTCTACAAGCCGCAACTGTATACGATGAGAGAATCTTATTTGCCGAAAAGCCTTCTAAAGAGGCAGAAAAATGGGTTGCATCTATTTCTTCTCAGGGTAAATACTATTTAGCTAAACTCACACATGAAGTCTGCTACGAGACACAACAGCATATGGGGGGCATTAGTATAACAGATAATACCCCTGTGGATGAATTATGTGATATCAGTAAAATTGAAGAAGTAATTGGCGGATCAAGAAATATCCAACTTCTTTTAGTCCAATCTCAAATTCAGAGATATACTGGATTATTATAATCCTTTTTTTTATTTTTATTTTTGAAAACTAAATATGTCTCATATTTATAAATTCAATGGAAATTACTTTCTCATTTTAACGAAATCACCAGAGTTCATAAGGTTACAGGGTTTAAGATAATTCTTTCCCGTCTTTTCTGCGATATCTTCTAGCAATTTGGACCACTTTTCGAAATTAAGTTTCCCCGCACTAAATGGGCCAGGCATATTAGTTCCTTTTAACATAATATCATCTATAATTTTATACCCCGAGACAATTTTTTCTTCCAAAAGCTTACATCCTTCATTTAATTGGATTGCTAAATGAATTTCAGGATTAAATAAGCCTGCTTTTTTACTTAAATTTACATTTGGTGTCCCCGTTGTCCAATCATAAAAGCCTTTTCCTGTCTTTTTTCCAAAATTTCCTTTTGTTATGAGTTTAGTAAGCACTTTACCTGGAGCAAAATCAGGGGATATATATTTTTCATAACTCTTCAGACTATTATAACTAACATCTATTCCAAGATAATCATTTAATTGACACGGACCCATTGGGATTAACTGTCCTGCTCCAGCATCAGCATCAATCTGTTCCCATGGAATGTTCTTTTCATATGCTTGGTCAAAAATCCAGTTTGAATATATAAGTGAAGGAATTAGTAATCTATTCGCAATAAATCCTGGGCTTTCCTTTTCAATTCGTACTGAAAGCCTTTTTCCTTTAACACAGGGTAAGTTTTCACCAATAGCTACACATATATCTAATACCTCATCAGAAGTTTTTTCTCCCTTCATTACTTCAACACAGCATTGAGTAGGAACCGGCGGAAAAAAATGCATTCCAATAACCTGTTCTGGTCTTTTTGAATCTTCTGCAATTTCAGTTATTCTAAATGTTGACGTATTTGAGGCAAAAATACAGTGAGGGGGTGAATTTTGCATGACTATGTTACACACTCTTTTTTTAATCTCCATTTTCTCTACAACCGCTTCAAATACAAAATCAGCATCCTTAACTGCAGAAACTAGATCTATTGATTTTCTACACTTTCTTAAAAGATCATCAGTAGAGATCCCTTCTCCCAACTTTCCCTTAATTTTAATTTTATCTATACCTTCTTTAATTTTCTTCAAACCGTTATCTACGATTTCTTCTTTTAAATCAATTAAAGTGACATTATAGCCTGCCATTAGTGATACTTGAGCAATTCCATGCCCCATTATACCTGCTCCAACCACACAAATATTTCTGATATTTTTAATATCAAGCATTTTTAATTATCAAGTGGTATCTATTTCAATTATTCTTTTGATTTTTATACGATACTTTCTTATATAGAATTTTTTCTAAAAATTTACTACGAAAAAAAAAAAAAAAAAAAAAATTTAGTTAAAAAATTATTCTGGTGTTGCTCGTTTTTTCATAAATACATAAACGCCAGCAAGTACAGCAACCCCTCCGACTACAGAAACAACAACAATAACGATAATAATTGTTGGATCTATTCCACCAGAGGCAATTCTTTTCATTATGGTTACTTCCTCAAATGCTTCATTTCCTACAATATCTCTCGCATAGAACGTGAGAGTAATACCTCCTTCAGGTAAAGCATCCCATGCAGCTTGATTAATCGTTCCATTTTCTGTAAATGTATAATTATTTAATCCTCCATCAAGTGTGTACCACATTTTATCCAGAAGAACATCAGTAATCATAACACTAAAACTTGGTGCACTAGTACCAAATACTTCATTTTCAGAAGGAGAATAAATAACTATTAACGGTGGTCCATCTTCCGCTATAGGCAAGTAATCTATACTTCCTGCAGAACCTCCTATATATGTATATGGAGTATCGACAATTCCATCTTGTGGGGTTGTGTCTGGTCCAGTATGATTATCCCAGTAATTACCAATAATCGGGTTATTCCATTTGTTATAATTTCCATTATCTATTGCATGTTTTCCATTTTTAAGAAAGACATTTTTGTAGATTGAATTGTTTTCACAATCAGAATAAAGATATATACCTAAAGCGTTATTTTCCATAATATTTTGAGTAATAACATTATAATCACTGTCATCATCTATTTGTATCCCTGAAATTTTATTATCATTTACTTTATTTCCTAAGATTGTGTTGTTGTGGCTTTGAGCTACTAAAAAAATACCATAATTGGTGTTATTATTAGCAACATTTCCCGTAATTGTGTTATTATTGCTAGTTTCCAGACCTATTCCTAGATTATTATTATTGTTTATTGTATTTTCTATAATCTGAGTAAAATCGCTGTAGTATAAAATTATCCCTTCATTATTCCCATTAAAAATATTTCTTGAGACAATGTTATTATAACATTCATTCTCTAGATAAATCCCATCCATACTCCCACTTGCGGAATTTCCGCTAATATTATTAGAATCACTCGAATCTAAAAAAATTCCTGCTCTTATATTGTCACATACTGTGTTTTTTATGATATCATTAAAATGACTCTCCTCTAAATAAATCCCATCATCATTTCCATTTGCGATGTTTCCAAAGATGGTAATATTATAACAATAGTTCCATAAAAATATCCCCTTATTGTTGTTATTTGCGTTATTTCCAGAAATTGTGTTATTGATACATTCCTCTAAGGATATTCCCTTATCGTTTCTATTTATATTATTTTCTATTATGCTATTGAAATCACTTTTATCTATAGAGATCCCATCATCATTATCATTTACCTCATTTCTCGTAATATTAATGTAATCAGATTCAGATATATGTATCCCGTCATAAGCATTCATGTTTACAGTGTTTTCAAAAATATTACTCTTAAAGCATGATTCTAAATAAATCCCCCTATCGTTATTAGAACAGTTATTATTAATTAATCTAGAATTATTCACATTTTCTAAATAGATTGCTGTATCAGAATTATAAATCAAGCATTCTCGAATGATGAAAGTGACATTCGAGTTCTGAATTGTAATACCATCCATAATCCCAAATCCACTTATTTTAAGATTTTCAATTATATAGGGATCAGAATCTGTTCCTAATCCAGAACACCAAATCTGACTTTTTGCCCATGTCCAATTATGTGCACCAACTCCAATAGCATTATCATCAATATAGATTGGAAATTCCACTGTAGGAGATGTACAATCGTTATACTCTATAATATTTCCTTCACAGTTAGTTTCTAAAATACACCAATTATTGTATTTCAAGTCATTTCCTGTGATATTATTGTAATCACTCTGATCCAGTGCTATACCTAAATCGTTTCGGTTTATTGTATTATTTTTAATCTCATTGCTATCAGAATTTTCTAAATTTATCCCTATTTCAAGATTACCATTGATGGTATTACCCATGATATTACTATCATCGCAACCTTGTAGCTCTAACCCACGTGTATTATTGTTAATTGTATTGCTATTGATAGTAAAATCATAGGAATTAACCATATAAATCCCTATTCGTATATTATCATTTGCTGTATTGTTAATAATAGAATTTTCAAAATTAGTATATCTTATATATATTCCATAATCATTGTTCTCATTTGCAGTATTATTTAAAATAATGTTATTATCGCATGTACTTCCAAAACTGTTTATAAATATACCGTAATCATCATTGTTGTTTACAGTATTTAATGTAATGTTATTATAATTACAGTTATTAGTCAGTTGTATTCCATATAAATTGTTATTTACTGTATTCCCTGTAATGTTATTATATTCACAGTTCGTATCTAGATATATTCCATTAATATTATTATTACTTACATTATTTCCTATGATAGTGTTCCCTTCACAATCAATTAAATAAATACCTTGATAATTGTCGGAACATTTGTTATTTATAATGGTTCCATTGTTAGTATTTTCCAACCAAATTCCCGAATCAAAGAAAGAATAATCTGCATTGAATATCGTACAATTCCTAATAATAAAATATTCGTTTTTGGAATTTTCTATATAAATTCCATTTCCTGTAGGTGAATCACTTGCATCAATAGTTACATTTTCAATAAAGTAAATTCCATTCTTAAAATAACACCAAGAATAATTACCAGCAGTCCAAGACCAATTTTTAGGATTGCTAGCATCTACATGGATGAATGATTCAGTATAGCCTCCTGAGCTTTTTAGATCAATTTTAATAGTTTTATGATTATCACTGAAATTAATGCTTTTATTTATCAATAAAGGGACTACAAGCCCTATTATTATCAAAATTATTAATTTTTCTCTTTTAGACGTCATTTTATATTTTTCTCTAATATTTATTTATTCAATATGGTGATGAGAATGAGATAATATTTAATATTTTTGCCATCTGAATTTATTTTCTATTTTTGTTAAACTTGAGGGAAGTATGTATAACTTACTGTGTCTATATGAATTCTAATTAACTAATAAACTTTTGAAATGAATATATTATCCCATTTCGTAAAATTACAACAAAAAAATTAAGGAAATAGTTGATAAGATAATAGATTTTAAACTAATTACCAAAAGGAATAAAAATACAATTATCTGAAATTTCTTTATAGAGATTTTGGGAGTAATCTGTTGACCAAATTTAGTTCCTATGAAAATTATCGGAAATGCTAGAAATAATACTAAAATCAGCTCGTATGGAAATATGTCTGAAATGAAATAGAAGGGTATTCTTGATATGGATAGTATGGTTCCAATAGCAGCAAAATTTTCAATAAAACTCTCTCGATAATGTCCAGTTTTTTCTAATAATGCAACATTAATTGGACCAGCGGCACTAATTAATCCAGTTAATAAACCGTAAGAGAATCCACCAAAATAAATGAGGGGTGAGGTTGTATTAAGTTGATTTTCAATTTTCATATTATCGAGATTCTTAAAGTATTTTATCAGCTTTAAAGAAGAATAAATGAGAATAAAAGTGCCCAGAAATAATTCAATCCATTCTGTTTTAATATTAATGATTAGATACGTTGCCAAAATTGTAGCGGGGATACCTAATGAGAGGAATCGGAAAAAGTATCCTTTATCTAAAAATGCCCTATATTTAATAAAATTGAGTAAAGCAGGGAACGTTCCCCATATGTTTACCAATATTACGGCATTTTTAATACCGATTATTGGCGTTATAATAGGTATTAAGACTAAAGCATCTCCAAAACCGATAATACCGTACGTCATGCTCGAGAAAAAAATTGCGATTAATGAAAGATAAATGATCATATTATGGGAATTCAAAAATTAGATAATGTAAAAAGCTTTTTAGATTAAAGCGTTTGACAAAAAAATCAATAGATTCAATATCTCCTAAATTTTCAAAAATCCTAATATTCTTCATTAATCTTTTTTTGAGGACTTTTTTTCTTTTTGCCAAAAAGAAGCTTTTGGTTTTTCTCAACAAACTTCCAACCAAACCCAGTGAGATCTTCAAGCGGGCCTTTAATGCCTTTTGGATTCCCGGACTTTGTAAATAAAATTTCTGTGTACTTTATAGCCTTAAATACTTCATATGGTGTTTTAAACTTATCTATTAATGTGCTTGCCTTTTTGGAGCCAATGTCTGCTAAGCCTTCTATTATAAAGGATCTTCTTTCTTTTTTCGACATCGCTTTAGGAGCTTTTCTTGAAAATATAGGCATACTATCTTTAACTTGTTCCCTATAAGCAATTCTCTCAATAACAATCGCAGTGTCCTCCAAGTTTCTGGTAGGAATCACAGAAATTCCTAATTTATAAGATATAAAAGAGAGAGCACCATAAATTGATGACATTTTCATTCCAGTATTTTCAAATACCTCATCATTCAACCCCTCTAATACTAAAATAGGATATTGATACGTATCTTTTAATCGAAGTAATTGTTCGAATAATCTATTATCCATTATTGAGGAAACAAAATCGAACCCTTCTTTTCTTTCTATAGCAACCTCGCTAGAAACAACAATATCGGCAATGTCTAATTTTTTTGATTCATAGGTTATTGTATCTTTTTTATTATCTAATAAAGCCATTAATTTCTGTTCTCTATTATCTATAATTACATGGAGTGGTTTCTTTTCAGTCATCTTACTATTTAAGAATTAATAAACTCGTTATTAAAAATTTCACATGTAAGTTATTAAACTATTAATTTTAAGTTTTGAAAATAAAAATTTTCGAAATTTAGATAGGAATTTCTTTTTCTTTAGAAATCTGAATTAATGTTTGATTAAATCCTTTCAAATAATGTGTAATATCTCTTATATGATATAATTTATTACGTATTACAATAAATAATATAAATAGGAGACCCATAATCTCAGTAATTATCACAAATGGATCTGTCCATAATTTTCTAAACCAATAGGTTAAAGGTTCTTCAATGTAATAATAATCATAAGAAAAAAAGGGATAAAATAATGGGACATATGGAAGATCCAATATGAGATGAGAAATGAGACCGAAAAGAAAGGGAAGAGAAATACTTTTATTTCTTTTAGAGGAAAAATGGACGATTAAAAAACTTACGATTACAAAAAGTAGGTTATGAGAATAAAGTCTTCCTCCTCCTAAATCTAAAAGGAAAAGTGGTTTATCAATTATATCAGGAAGTAGCGCTCCAATTATCAACGATAACTTATTGATTTTTAATCGTTTAATTCGCGGAATTTCCGTTAAAACTAAAGGCAGAGCAACATGGAATATTAGAAAAATATTTTATCACACTTTTCTTCAATTAAAATAATGCTATTTTTAAAAAATATAATAAATAAAACACTAATCCAAACAAAACTAGAAATTCAATAGCTAACTTAAAGGATCTTTTAATCAGATAACTATAAGGAACTAATTTTTCATGAAATAAATCTAATTTCTCGAATAGATCATTGATTCTTATAGTTCCTAATCCCTGAGCAGTTGGGTCAAAATTCAAATCTAATCTCGATGTCTTTATTAAATCTAATATTGCATTATATGAAATTTGAGGATTAAATTCTTTAATTAATGCGATTATCCCTACTGCAATTGAAGCAGAAACACTAGTACCAGTAACTCTTACCCGTAAATTATTTGATAATGGCACAATTATATTTGAACTAGGTAAACATAAATCGGGTTTTACTCTTTCGTCTAAGGTAGGACCTCTTCCGCTAAAACTAGGTATTGTAAGTTCTTTTGTAAGTGCTCCAACCGTGATAACTTTTTCTGCTGCCCCAGGACTTCCTATAGTATAAGAGTCCGGACCAAAATTACCTGCTGGACTCACTATGATTAAACCATTTTCAGTGAATAGATTGCATGCTAAGGATAAGATATCTTTTCCATCAGATGGATCTTTAGTTGTTAGAGTAATTAAAAGAATGTCAATGTGAACTCTATCCTTATTAATTTTTTCAAATATCTTTAAAACATCAGAAATATGATACTCCTCATCTAATTTAGTTAATTTTAAATCAATCAGATTGACATTTGGAGCAATTCCAATAAATCTATCATCAATATCCTTAAACTGATTGCTAATTATACTTGCCATAATAGTTCCATGGGTGATGTCTTTTACTGGAACCTCAATTTTATTTCTTTTTTTATTTCCATCTAAAGGATCCTTCAGCTTAGGTATTGATGGTAAACTTTCGTTTATCCCATCATCTACAATTCCTACATTAATATTTGTTCCTCTATATATGATGTGGGAATTTTGATAATCATTTAGTCCTAAAATCTCTGAAACATCTAACATTGAGAAATGAAGCTTTTGATCTTCTTCGATTTGTTCTATAATCTTCTCTTTTTCAAAATGATAAATTTGGTCTTTCTCCAAATTAGTATAAATTGAAGGTATAAAATCAAACTTATCAAAAATTTTCAAATCTTTATTTTTTTCTATGAATTTCTCTCTATTTGAGAGAGTACTAAATGAAATTAATACCCTAAATTGCTGATCTTTATGTTGAGTATCAATTTTTTTTTTAAAAGGAGTATAAATCGTCATTTTTTTCTTCTTAATTTTATCAGTTAAAGTTTTATTTAGTTTACCATGGTTTTTTTAATGTGGTTGATCTACTCATTTCAGATTTTTTTGGATAATCTAAGTTATAATGAATTCCTCGGCTTTCTTTTCGTGATATAGCACTAACAATAATAATCTTTGCAACAGTTGCAAGATTTCTTAATTCAATTAAATTTTTTTCAATTCTAAAATCCCAGTAATATTGATTAATCTCATCTTGTAATAAGTTGATTCTTTTTTTAGCTCTCTGTAAGCGCTTATCAGTTCTAACAATGCCTACGTAATTCCACATAAACCTTCTGACCTCATCCCAATTCTGACTTAGAACTACAGCTTCCGTAGAGGGTACTGCATTACCAGGTTCCCATTCGGGAAATTCCTTTATTTTTAAATCAGAAATTTTTTTTTCGAGTGTATGACTGCATTCATAAGCGTTGACTAATCCCTCCAATAAAGAATTACTTGCTAACCTATTGGCTCCATGTAATCCGGTACAGGAAGATTCACCAATAACATATAGGTTTTTAACTTCTGTACTTCCATCTATTCCGGCAACTACCCCTCCGCAACAATAATGAGCAGCGGGAACGATAGGAATAGGTTCTTTTGTGATATCAATGTTAAATTTTAGGCACTGTTCATAAATTCCGGGGAAATGACTAGTAATAAAATCGGGAGTCTTGTATGATGCAATGTCTAATAATACATAATCATCACCAGATTTTTTCAATTCAGCATCAATTGCTCTCGAAACTACGTCCCTAGGTGCTAATTCTTTTTTGGGATGATAGTTTCCCATAAATTGCTTTCCGTCAAAATCCTTTAATATTGCTCCTTCTCCTCGCATTGCTTCAGAAATTAAAAACGACTTTGCGTATGGATGATACAAACATGTTGGATGAAATTGATAAAACTCCATATTTGAAATTGAGCATCCTGCACGATAAGCCATTGCTATTCCGTCCCCTGATGCAATATCGGGGTTAGTTGTATAGAGATATATCTTACCTGCACCCCCCGTAGCTAATATTGTGGCTTTTGCAGCAATATTATGGATTTCTCCACTTTCTTGGTTTAGCGCATATGCACCATAACATTTAAAATTCTCAGCATATAAGTTAACAGCACACCAATATTCTTTTATTTCTACATTATTCAATTTTTTAACTTTATTGATGAGTGCTTGTTCAACGCTTTGCCCTGTTTGATCATTTATATGAAGAATTCTTCTTTGGGAATGCCCTCCTTCTTGCCCTAAATTGTATTCTCCTTCTTCATTGCGTGTAAATTCTATCCCTAAATCTATTAAATCCTTTATTCTATCTGGTGCTTGAGTAATTATCTTTCTTACAACATTTTCATCACACAAACCATCACCTGCTATTATTGTATCATGAATATGCTTTTCAAAATTATCACTTTTATCCCATACACAAGCAATGCCTCCTTGGGCATAGAATGTACTGCTTTCATGTAAACTTTCTTTTGTTATCAATAAGACTTTTTCTTCAGGTACTAATTTAGAAAGATTTAATGCTAAAGAAAGTCCAGATATTCCACTTCCAATAATTAAGAAATCTGTTTTATACTTCAATTGAGCTAATCTATTTTTTCCTTAATATAATTAGAATTTATTTTAGAATACAATTAATAAAATTAAAATTTTATGACAATTAAAATAAGGGAAATCTTTTTCAAGGATTTATTATCTTAATTTCCTATTTATTTCGCCAATATTATTCTCTACTACTTCAATATATTTTTTTTTTGTTCCTTTTTGAAATCAACCAAAATTCTTTTTTGATAAAAAATATTTATTATCAATTAAGGAATTGGAATATCAATAAATTCTTATGATAAAACGTGTACTCTTTTACTGTGCGGGAAACACTTGTAGAAGTCCTTTTGCTGAAGCATATGCAAATTGGCTAAAAAAAACTAAGTTTAAAAAAGAACTAAGAGAAGTAGAATTTGATTCCGCTGGGATCTACCATTATTACAAAACTGCTCAACCTGGAACAGTAAATTATCTAAAGTCAAAAGGCATTGAGATTAGAAATTTTACAACAAAAAAAATTAATTCAAAATTACTTGAGATGCAAGATCTGATTTTAGGGTTCGAACAAAAACATCATATTAACAAATTGAAAAGAAAATTTAAAAATCTTAAAGGAATTGAGGATAAAATCTTCTTATTATTAGAATATGCTGGTGAAAAAGAGAATTTAGAGATAAAAGATCCATTTCATTTACCACAAAAAGAATATAATAAAATTCTTGAGAGGATCGAGAAAGGAGTATTGAAACTCATAGAAAGAATTATTGAAATTAATAGAAAAGAAGAATAAGATTTTATTAATTTTAATGATAATCTATAAAAATTCAGAATACTTTTGACTAAAATATTTTCTTATTATATATTTAGTTGATGCAAATTTCTGAACATTTCCCTGAAACCTCTTAAGATCTTTAGAGAAAATTTGTCCAAACTCTTGTGAAAAATTATCAAGTTTTTTGAATAGAACGGGTAAATCTGTAGTAGTGATTAAAGCGGCAATATGATATTTTCCAAACGCAAAAAAAAGATGATTTCCTTCTTTATCAATTTTCTTAATATGTTTTTTACTTCGAGTTATTTCAGAAATAATAGTTATTATTCCTGATAATGCACCAGAAATTAGATCTTCGTCAATTTCACACTCATTTTCCTCTTCTTTAGTCTGATATTTTTGTATAAAACTATGATTATATATACAAACTCCACTAGTGCTGAATATAAAAAGACTTTTTAATGTTTTTGCCCAGTCCCTTTCTTTAGAAACCAGAATATCTTTTCCCGCCATCATCCAAACGAGAACAATTACTATAACAAATGAATTAAATAGATTAGGTAAATTTGGTAAATATTTAGCGATATCTGTATTTTCATATAAGACATCTATCATTCGATACAATATATATCCCAATGCTAAACCAAAGCACATCAAAGACATAAAGAGCCCATTTATTCGTCCTCTGTATTTTAAATTGCCTCTTTCTGTCGAAAAATCTCCAGAGATTGTAATTATTGCTAGTATAAGTGGAAGGATAGCAAAAGCATAATGAATCGAGATATGAATTTTTATCGGAATCCAAAATACTAATTCTGCATCTTGAAGATAAAAGGAACTATGCGATATATAAAAAAAGGAAACAATTAAAATTCCTATAACTAATGTGTTCTTTCGACCAACATTATCAAAAAACCAACCCGCAGCAATAACGTAAAAAAAGGATATTACTGAAAATGCTATAATATCAATTTCATACCTACTAAAACATTTCAAGGAATTATATAATAAACCTCCTAATAGGCCGCTTAAAAAAGCGAAAGTAATCGAATATCGAGAAAAATGTTTCTCAAAGATTAATTTTAGATATTTTTTATCAGATTTAAGTCTCTTCTCAGTTTCAACATATCTATAGGTCCTTGAAAACCATATTATAATATTTAAAAAAATTATTTCGATAATGATAAAGAAGATGAATAAATCCTTATAAAAAATGAAAATAAGCCCTGTCAGACCGATAAGAAAACAAGTTGTTAATAAAAAAGCTGTTATTCTTCCTCTATTTAAGATATTTGTTTCATGAACTAATGTTGAAAACCAAACTATAATTAATTGAGGTATCGTAATCAATATAATTACTAAACTAATTGATTTAGTTAAAGGATATGAAAATGTGCTTAAATACAAACCTATTATACAAATTGACAGAGTTATAATGTATAATCTTGTTTTATCTTTAATGATATCAACAAGAAATCCAGACAATAAGAAAATGAGAGAAATAATGAACAAAATAATAATTGCTGGAATCTCTCGAGTAAATCCAATCTTCATTTTAACAAAATATTCAAATATAAAAAATTCAACTATTAAAATAACTGCAAGAAAAGAGAAAAACAAATAAAAAAATGATTTCTTTCCTATATTTACATCTTTAACAAATACTTTACCAAACCAATATTTTATACTTTTTTTCATATTTCTCTTATTTTAGCGATATGCAATAATTCTTTTAGTAAATAAATTGCTTTCCTATGAATATAAGAATAGCCTCGATTTGAATTTCATATATTAGATATTCGTACTATTTTTAGGAGATCTTTTTATTTAACATTTTTGCATTAATTAAGTGAATCACTATTACACTTCAAAATAAAGCTAAAAAGAGATTGTTTTACTTATTATTTAATAAATTCACTATACTTTTGACTGAAATATTTTAATATGAGAAATCTTGCAGGTTGAAAGTGTTGAACATTACCTTGAAAATTTTTAAGATCTTTAGTGAATTTTTGCTCAAATTCTCGTGAAAATTCATCAATTTTTTTAAATAGAACTGGTAATTCCATTGATGTAATCAATGCAACTATATGATACTTTCCATAAGTAAATAATAAACTAGCTTCTTCTTTCTGAATTTGTCTAAGCTGTCTTTTACTATGGGTTATTTCAGATATTATAGTAATTATCCCTGAAAGAGCTCCAGAAACAAGATCTTCATCAAATTCTTTATCATCTATGTCTTCTGTTATTAGTTCTTTATGTTCAAAACTGTAATTATAAAGACAAACTCCACTTTTATTAAAAACAAAAATATTTTTAAGAGAATCTGCCCAATTTTTTTCTGTAGATACTAAGAATTCTTTCATCGTCATCATCCAAGCCAAAAGAAGAACTAATATGAATCCATTTAGAAGATCAGGAAAATTAGGTACAAAATTATTAAGATTAGGAAATCTATGATACAAATCCTTTATAAAAAGATTAAAAATGTATCCCAGAATTGCTCCAAAGAACAATAATGACATAAAGAGTCCATTTATTCGACCCCGAAATTTCAAATTACCTCTCTCCGTAGAAAAATCCCCTGAAATTGTAAAAATAGCAAGTAAGAGAGGTAGTATTGAGAAACCATAATGAATAGAGAGTAAAGTTTTTCTTGGCATACCAAAAATATAGTCTGAATCAATAAATGAGCCATACGAAATAAGAAAAAATGAAAGAACTACAATTCCTAGTACAATCGATATTTTACGGCCAATATTATCCAAACAGCATCCCGCAGCAATAAGATATAAAAATGACGCTAAAGAAAATATAAAAAAATCTACTTCAAATCCATATCCTGCTAATAAATTTCCTAAAATGAAACTTAATACAGTAAAACTAGAAGAGTATCTAAAAAAATGTTTTTCGAAAATTATATTTAAATATTTTTTATCAGATTTCAATCGTTTTTCCGTTTCTATGTATTTATATTTACGGGAGTACCAAAAAACAATTACAAAAATACCTAATTCTACTACGCCTAAATAAACATATAAAAATTCAAAAATAATAAAAATAACAGATATAAATCCTAATGAAAAACCACAAATCATTAATAAGGTCGTTATTCTCCCTCGATTTAAAATATTGGTTTCATGAACTAATATCGTAAACCATAATGTAATTAATTGAGGAATTGTTAAGAGTATAAGTAATAAACCTAAATAGTATAAAGTTATTTCAGGAACAGCGCTTATAAAAAGACCAGAGACGCAAATCAGAAATACTAGATTAAAGTGTCGTGTTCTATTCTTTATTTTATCAACAATGATGCCAGAAATGAGAAAACCAATCGCAAGAATTATTAAAAAAACGTAAATTTCTAAACCCACAACTAAAACACCGCTGGTTAATATTGTATACTTAAATAGAAAAGCTTCAGCTATTAAAGTTATAGCGAGAAAAGAAAAAAATAAATAAATTAAATTGATCCTGGGCAAATTAATATCTCTTGTAAAAACCTTAATAAACCAGTGTTTTAGCGATTCTCTTTTCATTAGGACTAAATGGTATTGATCTCAGTATTATTTGTTAGGGCTTCTTGTTATTTAATATTTATGACAGATTTTTCTCATAAATTTTAATTGAAATACAATTCTTTTTATACTTGATAAAACGTGAATAAAGTAAAGCGAGTTCTTTTTGTTTGTCTAGGAAATACTGCAAGATCTCCAGTAGCAGAATATTTATCTCGCTACTATGCTAGAAATCTTGAAGCAGATTTGAAAATCGAATCATGTGGCTTTTTCAATGCTTTTAGCTATATGCAACCAGAATCTCGTAATTATTTGGATTCAAAAAAGATTAATCACTCAGATTTTATACCAAAAGTAATCAACCGTAAATTATTAAAGACCCAAGATTTAATCCTTACAATGGAAAGGACCCATTCGAATGATATTAAGAGCAATTTTAATGATATTATTGATATTGAAAAAAAAACTTTTACATTAATGGAGTTCAATGGGGAAACTCATAATGTCGATATTATTGATCCCTATTATACCTCAGATGACACTTATATAAAAGTTCTAAGAATAATCGATGAAAATGTTGAGAAAGCTATTAGAAAAATTATTAAAATTAATGAATCACAGGAAATTATGATTCAAAAAAATTAGATTTTAAGTAGATAAGCGTATTTCCAATAAAAGAAATATAAATATAATTTCAAAGGTTATATTTTTGATGAATCAATTATTGTTAAACAATTCTATTCTTGAAATTTTCGTAGGAGATTTAACCAATATAGAACAATATGATGCACTCGTTATTCCAACCAATAGTAGACTATTACCCAGTGGTGAATTAAGGTGCAAAGTTTTAAGGAAAGCTGGAACACATGTTCAAGTGGAATGTAATAAAATAATCAATAAGATCATTCATATTTCTGTAGGATCATCTGTTTTGACATCGGGAGGAAATTTAATAAAAAATATTATACACACGCATGGTCCAAGACCCGGGCAAGGAAACGAGGGAAAGAAGTTAATATTAGCAACATGGAATTCATTAAAATTAGCAGATGAAAATGGATTAAACTCTATAGTATTCCCCCCAATATCTATAGAGATGCGTGGTTTCACCGCAAAGGTTTGTGCTGAAACCATGTTACCTACAATAAAGAAATATCTTTCAGAAAAAAATGAAAATTTAAGAAATGTTTCAATTTGTTTAGAAACTGAAGCGGATTATAAGGAATTTGAGAAAATATTAGATATCTTATCTCAGTAATATTGCCTTTTTCAAATTGAAACACTCATTTTTTAGTAATTTTATAATATTTGTTCTTTAATAACTAACTTTTCTTTTTTGAATTAAGTTTTTAAATAAATCAAGTGCTAATAATTATTAAATAGATATTTGTTAGTTTTCATACTTAATTTTAGAAATTAGGGTTTATAAATATTGGAACTGTATAAAAAAGAGTTAAATGAAAGAATATTTAATCCAATTGAAAATATTAATTCAGTTAAAGGATTTGAAATTATAACTGAATCTTTAGTCTATAAGGTTTATGATGTTTTTGGTCGTAATAGCTTACTTTCAATTCTATATCAAACTGGAGTCTTTCCCGGTACTATTATTGCGGAGAGAATAAAAAAGGAATACAATAAAGAAAAATTTGAAATCATGGAAGCTTTAGTAATTCTAATGGATGAATTAAAAGAATTTTATTCAATACAAGTTCGAGATATTGAACAATATGAAGATAGATATAGGGTTATCATCGAAAATCACTGCTTTTTACGTAAACCAATAAGTCATCGCGAAAAGTTAGATTATGGAAAAGCATTTTGCAGGGTTAATAAGGGATATTTTGAGACTGCCTTCCAGAAACTCTTGGGGGATAATGTAAAGAAAATTGAAATAAATTTTCTTGAAAATGATACTGAGAAAGACGTGTGCATAGAAGAACTTACTTTTTATATTTAATATTTTTTAGAAATTAAGGATATAAATATGGGTTTTTAATTTTTTATAGATATAGAAGACGAATTAAATACATTAAATCGATTAAAGAAAACATATCATTTTCATTTTTTGAAAAAAAAATATAATATATGTTAAATTAAACATAACAAAATTCTATATTAAAATTAATATTTAAGAGGTTGAAATAAAAAAATGGCTGATATTAAAAATATTGTAGCTTTAGGTGTAGGGCTTATGGGTGAAGGAATTGCCCAGGTTGCTTTAATGGCAGGCTACAATGTCACATTAGTAGATATCAAAGAGGAACTAGTTAATAAAGCGTATTCAGGCATAGAAATAGGCTTGAAAAAGTCTGAGGAGAAAGGTAAATTAGGTGAAGGGGTTACTGCAGCAGATGTAATGGCAAGATGTAAAAAATCAACTGATTTAGCTTCTGCTGTGAAAGAGGCAGATATGGTTATTGAAGCAATAATTGAAAAAATGGCTCCAAAGAAAGAAGTATGTAAGACGATAATGGATAATGGACCTTCTCATATTATTTATGCGTCTAATACTTCCTTTATGAGTATAACTGAAATTGGAAAAGATAGCGGAGCTCCGGATAGGGTATGTGGAATGCATTTTTTCAATCCCGTTCCTTTAATGGCATGTATTGAAGTAATTAAAGGAGAAAAAACTTCCGATGATACATTTAATAAGGCAATGGATGTCGCTAAATCACTTCCTGTTCTAAGAGGTAAAAGATACATCGCACCTGTATTAAAGGATAGACCTGGATTTGTTGTAAATAGACTAAATGCGCCGGGGAACATATATATAAGCTGGGTTCTTGATAGAGCTGCAGAGAAAGGAATTCCATGGGATCAAATTGATGCTGATGTGGGAAAACTTGCTGCCATGCCACCTTGTGTTTTAATGGATTATGTTGGAATTGATACTATGGTACATGGAATGAATTATAACGCTGAACTTCTACATCCTGATTTTAAACCAGGAAAAGTACTCACTGGGATGTATGAAAAAGGTAGTTTAGGGAGAAAAACTGGTAAAGGTTTCTACGATTGGAGTAAGGGTCGACCACAACCTGATTTTTCTGTTAAGTCTGGATTATTCAATTTAAATGCTTTATTTGCAATTGCTTTAAATGAAGGTTGCCGTCTTTTAGAAGAAGGTGTTGCAAGTGGTTTTAAAATAATCGATGATGCAAATATGGCAGGAATGAATACTCCTGGCCCATTTGGAGCAGGTAAAAATAAATATGGAGAATGGTCTGAATTACTAGAAAAACTTGCGGCTGAGACAGGAAAGGAATATTTAAAGCCTTGTAAATTGATGAAATCAGGTGAATTTGCTAAAATGAGAAAGTAAACTAACAGAATTTAACTTATATATTCTTATTTTTTTTTTATTATGTTAAAGTACGAATATTTCAAAAAATTAATTTGAAAATTTTTAATTCGAAAAAAAATAATACTAGATATTTTAAAACCATAAATAATGAGAAATAAAATAAAAGAAATTAAAAGGTAGAAAATAAAATGGCTGAAGAATCAAAATTTGAGTATTTAAAGATTAAATGGCCAACAGCGGTAGATGAGGAAGGAAAGGTTATAAGAGAAGGTACTGTTGATGGAAATTATGCTGTAATTTCAATAAACCGTCCAGACAGATTAAATGCCTTAACTGACAAAGTGGTTGCTGAAATTTCTCGAGCGCTAAGATTGATGGAATGGGATGGTTCAATACGAGCAGTTGTATTACGAGGTACAAAAGAAATTACTAAAAAACCCTCCTTTTCTGTTGGAGCGGATCTAACTGCGTTATTTGATCCAAGATTAAAACCAAATATCCCTATGCATATGAGTCAAGCAATGAGAATACGACATAGAGATTATGATGAATTAGAACAATTTACTAAACCCATAATTGCAGCAGTTGATGGATTTGCATTAGGTGGAGGATTTGAACTTACACTATGTTGTGATATTATTATTGCTTCTGATAGATCTGTATTTGGAATACCAGAAATTAACAGAGGGATATTTTCAGCTAACGGAGGAGTCACTAGATTAGCATCAAAAATTGGGGGCAATAGAGCAATGAGAATGGCAATGTTTGGAGAGCATTTTGATGCAAAAACAATGTTAGAGTGGGGATATGTATCTTGGATTGCTCCTGCTGGTGAGGAATTTGAAAAATTTGTTCATGAGAAAGCTAAATGGTTAGGAGATGCTCCAACAACATCATTATTTGTAATTAAAAAATGTGTTAAATTTGGTACCCGATATCCTCAATTAGGGATAATGATGGAACAAATGGGCTTTGGGATAACATTTGCTGGGAGTCAGGATGCTAAAGAAGGTATCTTAGCTTTCAATCGTAGAATTAAATGTCCTGTATGCGGTGGAAAGGGTAAAATGGAGGATGGAAGTACCTGCAAAAACTGTGGTGGTAGCAGAAAAGTAAAAGATACTCCGCACTTCAAAGGAATCTAATTTGTCTAAAATTTTTAAAAATATTTTTTCTTTTATTTAGCATTGTCATAATCTTTTTCTTTGATAAATTTATAAATTACAATTTCAATATAGGATATAACTATCTTTGAACTTGACAAAATGACTTCTAATAAAAATTTAGTTGAAGAAATTAGTGATGGAAATCTTTTTCTTAGAAAAATTTCTAAAAATGATACAGATTTTGTTTTTAAAAGCTTAAATGACGATAGAATAACTGCTTATTTATCTATGGGACCATTGAAGACATTAGAACAATCTAAAAGATTAATTAAAAGTTATTTAAATTATTGGAATGTAAAAATTCAATTTAATTATTTAATAGAAATTCTTGAAGCTGATAGGGTTAAAATTGGCTCTACCAGCCTTTGGAGTATAAGTTGGCAACATCGCCGAGCCCAAATTGGGATCTGGTTAATTCATTCGTTTTGGGATAAAGGATTGGGAGAAAAATCTTTGAATTTAATTAAAAATATTGCATTTAATCATCTAAAATTAAACCGACTTGAAGCCTACATTGCTGTAGAGAACAAAAGATCTCAATATCTTTTTGAAAAATGTGGATTTAAAGAAGAAGGAACATTAAAGCAATATTTGAATTTTCAAAAAAAATATCATGATGCTGTAATATTAGCTTGTATAAAAAAGAATGGTATTTGAGGTTATCTAATTTACAAATTCACCAGCTACTAAATGAAAGATTTTTCATTTATTAAAGGTACTCTTCTTTAATTGTATGTATTTATTTATTCGATAATCTTTTACTTTCTTTTAATCTGATGGAACAAGTTTGTCTTTAATGGGGGCTGTTATTTCAGCTACTCCTAGTTGAGCCGTTTTCTTCTGACGGAATGGTGGCTTTATCTTTATTGTGCCGGATGCTTTGCTTAATTCCTCATTATAAACGGAATTGAATGCTTTTTCACGATTAATTATACTTACACTAGGAGCTGTTTTACGCTTCAGACTTTTTCTGTATTTTCGAACCTTTCTCACGGCTTTTGGAAATCTTAATATACGCATATAAACTATAAGATATGATACTAAAACTCCTGCTGCTATTGAAATACCGATAAGTAATCCTAGCCACAATAATGTATTCTCTTTAGGTCTAATTACACTTAAAACTATTTCATAAGGTTCAAAATTATAATGATCACCAGAATATGCATACACAGTAATAACAAATGAACCTAC
>Ga0307426_1000077_pt1 | contig 56307 bp, 58 predicted proteins | sample SalMarWE160340MG_FD_202165 | JGI IMG/M metagenome (GOLD analysis project Ga0307426, IMG submission 202165) | Salt marsh sediment microbial communities from the Plum Island Ecosystem LTER, Massachusetts, United States - WE1603-40 | ecosystem: Environmental > Aquatic > Marine > Intertidal zone >... | reverse complement strand
TTGCATACCATAATTCTTGGTTATATAAGTTCTCAAACCTTAATTCAAATTTTTTACCGATTCTATCAATTAAACCGCTTATTTTCGTTTCCTCAAAAGATATTTTGTCAGTTATCGATATTACCAACATGATATGCTCTAAAAAAGTAAAAAAGATCTTATGATTTGATAGCTTTATATATTTTAGCTCATCTGCAAACACTTCACCAGCAAAACTAACTAAGGCTGAAAGAAAATTTAAAATCATATCTGTTGATATTCCATATTTTGTTATATCATTATAAATTTCTTCATAAATAACGATTCCAGTTTCAATTTCTAATATCCAGACACTATCAATAAATTCTTCGATCATTTGTATTTTGTCATATAAAGTAATTAGTTTATAATCAATTACAAAAAATAAATTAAATTTAAATTTAATAACTTATCTTTATTAATTTTTAATCTCTTTAATTGCATTCGGTAGCCAAAATATCAAAGGATACCCTTTTATCGGTTTAGGATTAGGAAAAGTAATTATAAGGATTTTAAATGAATTATAGAGATCACATTTATATAGAAATAAACCTTAAAAAATGTTAATTCAAATTTACAATTCAAAAATTAATTAAAGAGTGAATATAAACATGAGTATGGATCCGATTTTATTGCAAGTCGTAATATACATAATTATCCTCGTTGTAATGGCTATTTTTCTTAAGGTTGCATTGAACTTTGTTAAAAATTCAAATAACACTCAATTTGGTCGAGTATTTTTAACTGCTTTCTTGATTACTTTAGTGTTTTTCCTTTTAGATTACTTTGTAGGTGGATGGATAGGAATAATAATTGCTCTAGTCATAATATGGGTACTTATAAGCGTAATACATCATACTGGTTTTGGTACAGCAATAATAGTCACAGTTGTAGCCGTGATATTGTATGTTATTGTCTTTTGGCTTCTTGGTTATTTCTTTGGAATACCATTTTTCTTATTCTAGAGATCGTAACCTTAATTTTAAATTTTAAATTTTTTTCTTTAATTATATCGAGCTTTCATTAATAAATATTTTAAAATTTTTTTAATTTCTAAATTAGGGAGAATCTAAGATACTCTAATATGTTCTATTATAATAATAGAAATTCCTATAACGTTTTCTAGTCCAGGTAAGCCAGTTGGGCAAAGAATGAAGGAATAAGTTAAATATTGTTCTATATGTATTGAAGAAATTAAAAAAAAAAAGAAATTTTTATAGCTGAAATATTATTTAAGATAACCTAAAATTCCTGCAATTAAGACTAAAACTCCACCGAGCCAACTTCCAAAAATTAGTATTAAAATACCCATTATCAATAATACTATTGGTGTAAAAGGAAGAGGTTTACCTGGTTGTACAACCATTAGAATTACAAGGATCCCAAGAATTATTGCTATAATAGGCCATACATAAGAATAACCCCAATAACCCGATGAAAAGCTAAAACCGAAAAAACTACCTATTTTTAGGCCTCTTCTTTCGTAAATAATTAAGATGAATATTATACTTAACTTTTTTTTCCTTACATTCCTCTTTAGAATAATAATTCTTTAAATACAGATGCATGTCAACATACCATAGAGTTTTTTATAAAAAAGCACAAGAAATGGAAGAGGTTCAGGACAATTCCATTGCATTAGTTGTTACTTCACCCCCATATCCAATGATAGAAATGTGGGATGAAATTTTTTCCTTACAAAATAAAGAAATTAAAATAGCATTGGAAGCTGGAGATGGCTTACTAGCTTTTGAAAAAATGCATGAGGAACTTGATAAAGTATGGAAAGAACTATATAGAATTTTAATACTTGGTGGAATTGTATGTATCAATATCGGAGATGCTACTCGGACAATTAATAATAACTTCCAACTTTTTCCTTCTCATTCAAGAATCATCAATGCATTTCAAAAACTTGGATTTCAAATGCTACCTGAAGTATTATGGAGAAAACAAACTAATGCACCAAATAAATTCATGGGATCAGGGATGTTTCCGCCTGGAGCATATATAACTTTAGAACATGAGCATATCTTGATATTTCGGAAAGGAGAAAAAAGAGAATTTAATACAAAAGCTCTCTTGAAAAACAGAAGAGAAAGCGCATATTTTTGGGAAGAAAGAAATTCATGGTTTTCAGATGTATGGGATTTTAAAGGAATTTCACAAGATCTAAATAATAAAGAAACACGAAAAAGAAGTGCTGCTTACCCATTCGATCTAGCGGTTAGATTAATAAACATGTTTTCAGTTAAAAATGACACAATTTTAGACCCTTTTCTTGGAACTGGAACGAGTTCAATAGCAGCGATGGTTTCTGAGAGAAATAGTATTGGATATGAAATTGATGAGAATCTCAAAGAGATCATTAGAGAACGGTTTCTTGGTGTTGTATCTCTCGGAAATAAATATATTGATAATAGACTCAATGATCATATCTCATTTATTACTGAGAGAATAAATGAAAAAGGACCAACAAAATATGAGAATGAAATTATAGGCTCAGTTGTTACAAATCAAGAGAGATATTTGAAAATTAATAAATTAAGTTCAATTAAGGAAATTAACCAGGAATTTGTATTGAATTATAAGGAGATCGGAAAATAATTCGATGATTACTTATTTGGATAATTTTCTTTTTCTAATATTTCTCTCCAAATCTTCAGGTTCAATTGTTATTTTTTCGCCACTCAATAATGCAGAAACACCAATTTGTTTTTCGCAATTTTCGCAATGACAAATTGGTACATAATCTTTAGGTTCTTCATAGGTAGTAATAACACCTTCAAAGTTCCTTAGGACAACCCTACTATTTCCTTGAGAGATTGTATAATCAGGCATGACAGGTATTTTACCTCCTCCTCCTGGAGCATCCACAACGAATGTGGGAACGCAAAGCCCAGAAGTATGTCCTCGAAGACCCTCAATGATTTCAATGCCTTGAGCAACACTCGTACGAAAATGTCCGAGTCCAACAGATAAATCACACTGATATATATAATAAGGTCTTACTCTTATTTTGACTAAATCTTGAACCAATTTCTTCATTACGTGGATACAATCATTAACACCTCGCAAGAGTACTGATTGATTTCCAAGAGGGATACCCACATCAGCTAACATTTCACAAGCTCTTTTGGAATCTTCTGTAATTTCATTTGGATGGTTAAAATGAGTATTGAACCAAATAGGGTGATATTGTTTTAACATTTCACATAAGTCAGGAGTAATCCTTTGGGGCATGACTACAGGACATCTTGAACCTATTCTTATAATCTCAACATGAGGAATTTCCTTCAAGCTAATTATAATTTCTTCTAATAATTTGTCTGAAATTAGCATTGCATCACCTCCAGATAAAAGAATATCCCTTATAGAAGGTGTTTCTTTAATGTAATCAATGCATTTTTCAATTTGGTCCTTTGGAGGGGCTTTATCGTGATGTCCCGCAAATCTTCGTCTAGTACAATGTCGACAATACATGCTACAGTTCTCTGTAACGAGGAACAGAACTCTATCAGGATAGCGATGGGTTAACCCAGGCACTGGGGAGTCAACTTCTTCGTGAAGGGGATCTTCTAAATCACCAAGTGATCTATGGAGTTCATGAATAGTTGGAATTGCTTGTTTGCGTATTGGGTCATAAGGATCGTGAGGATCTATTAATGATAAATAATAAGGGGTGATTGCCATTCTCATTTTTTCCAAGATTTTTGGATCATCCTCTTCTTTCATCAATGGGACAAGCTCTTTTACTTCTTCAAGAGTGGTTATCCTATTACTAAATTGCCATCTCCAATTGTTCCAATCCTCATCCGAGATATGCCCAAATAATTCTTTTCGTCTATTTACTCTCATGATGATTACTAATTATTGTATCTATTTTAATTTAAGTATCCTTATTTGTTAAGCTTTAGGAGTCTGTGGGAGAAAAACCCCATTAAAAGTGCAAAATCCTATTATTATATAAATTTCTCTTGGGATGTATAATACCAAGGTTTGTATATCAAGCCTTTAAAAAGAGCGAAAACTTAATTTGATCACTACGCGTATTTTTCATTAAAGATTTCTCTTAACTTTTTTGATTCTCTTAAAAGATCAAGAGTAATTTGAGCATGGTTCTTAGTATATCCATTACCAATAATCATCGTTACATCTTTACCTACACCTTCAGCTCCTAAAGCTGCTTTTGTAAAACTCGTGGCCATCGAGAAGAAATACACAGTTCCACCGTCTTTAACAGGCAAAATACATGACATTTCAACATTAGGAATGGATAAACAATTAATAGAAATGTCAACTTCTTTTCCACCATTTGCTTTCAAAGCTTCCTCTAAGATATTGACTGGATTTTGTACATCTGCGATAATAACCTTATCGCAAAAACCTGTATTTTTGAGAAATTGTCCTCTATTTTCATTTCTAGCTTGACCGATTACTATTCCTTTAGAGCCAACCATTTGTTTTGCCATGCAAGAGCACATTAATCCAGATTTTCCAGTTGCACCTAAAATCAAAACACTATTCCCAAGATTTACTAATTTCTTTACTTGAGCCGGTGCTCCTGCTACATCAAGAGCTGCCAAAGCGAGAGTATCTTCCATATCTTCAGGAAGTTTGGCATAGATTCCACTTTCAAAAAGAATTGCTTTTCCATCTATTTCAACACGATCAATATCAGAGTCAATTTTTATTATTTTTTTGATATTTAAGGGAGTTAATGAAAGAGAAACCAAGGTAGCAATCCTATCACCAACCTTTAAATCTATATTGCTGGATATTTTCGATCCAATTTCTTCAACACGCCCAATAAGCATGCCTCCTGAACCAGTGACAGGATTTTGCATTTTTCCTCGTTGATTCACTATTTCAATGATCTTATTTTTTACTTTCTCAAGATCTCCTTGAGCTTCTTGCTTTAATTGTGTAAAACTTGCTGAATCAATATTTAAATAATCTACATCAATTAAAATCTCATTATCATAAAGTTCCATATCATTAGAAATTTTTAAAGCTGGTTGAGGTAAAGAACCTTTAGGATCAATTACTCTATGAGTTCCGTATAATGTACCCTTTTTCATGATTATATCTCCAAAATAGTTTGATGTGATATTTACAATATTAACTTTAATAAGAATTTTTTCTACCATTCAAAAATAGGAATAAGAAAACAATACATATGGATAATTCATAAATTCAAATGATGATTATGAGCGTTATGGAATCCCTGGTACTGGAACAGAAGAAGTATCAATCGCTATCATGGTTTAATGTCCATTTTAGGGCATTAATTAAACCAGTTATACCTCCACCGATTACTATTAAACTATAATTATTCAAATCAGTCATGATTTAAACATTTAATGTCCCAATATTTATAGGTTTAATTTTTCTTCATGTTTTTTCCTATAATCAGTAAGCTTAGAAAATAGTTAACTTTTTTAGTTGACGGTGCATAGAATAGTTATTAGAAAATGTCTTAGCAATATTAGCTAACTCTAGAATTAAAACTCAATAGGGAATCGATATGGTGTTTATAAAAATGAAAGGTATTTATCTATTGAGTTTAGTCTTTGTTGATGGATCAAATGACACTTTTGTTATTAGATCGGATGATGTACAGAATTTTCCTTTATTTTTTTCGCATCTACATCATCATCAACATCATAAATAATTCCGATGAATTAAGGTAGTAAATTTACTCGATTATTCATTGGAATTGAATCGAACTGAAATCTAATTCAGTTTTGGGGGTATATTATGTTAATATTAAAAGTGGAAATAAAGGATATAGAATTGCTGGGAGGAATTACCCAGTTTATTAAAGAAGTATTTTTAAAAAGGAATTGGGATGTTTTTTTAACTTTAGTCCTAAAAGTCAATAAGCAAGATTTCGATAGACTGAACATGAATGATAATAATTTGAAGGAAATTTCTCAGAATCTAGATTTAATATTTGAAATAGTTGATGGTCAGAATGAGATGAAAAAACTGCTATATAAAAGAGGTTATAAAACCATTATTCAATCATCACCTAACCGCTATGAAATCATCTATTTTAATTCAAAAATGAATTATTCATTAATAGACGATAGTTTGCTAAATATTCTCGATTTTGATAAAGAGCATGGGTTAATTCCAACAATAGTACAAGATCAGAGCAATACCGTGTTAATGCTTGCATACTCTTCTAAAGAATCATTAAAAGAAACAATAAAAACTCGGAAGGCAACCTATTTCAGTAGATCAAGAAACAAACTATGGATAAAGGGAGAGGAATCTGGAAATTTTCAAGAAGTAAAAAGAATTCTTTTTGACTGTGATAAGGATGCTCTCTTGTTTAAAGTTGAACAAACGGGATACGCTTGCCATACAGGAACATATTCTTGTTTTGCTGATAGAGAATTTTCATTAAATGTTCTCTATGATATAATCAACAATAGAATAGAGAATTCTACAGTATCAGATTCTTATACTAAGAAGCTAGCTGAAGACAATAAATTACTACTTTCAAAAATCAAGGAAGAAAGTTTAGAAGTGATAAATTTTACTGATAGAGACAATCTTATCTGGGAGATTTCTGACATAACATATTTTATCCTAGTTTTAATGGCAACAAAAAAAATTATACCTCGTGAAATTTTAAATGAATTAAGGAGGCGGAATAAATGAAAAAAACAGAGTTTTATTATAAATCACGGCAAGTGAGATTAGCTATACCTTCAAAAGGAAGAATGGAAAAAGAGACTCAAGATTTCTTGAAGGAATGTGGTTTTAACATACAAAGGAATAACAGACAATATATTGGCTCTATAAATGGACCCATTGATCTCCAATTAGTGTATCAACGACAAGTAGATATTGTCAGAGGCGTGCTTAACGGTTCTTTAGAGCTTGGAATAGTTGGTTATGATTTAGTCCTTGAATATTTACCTGACGAGAATAAGGAATTAGTAGTTATACATGAAGCGTTAAATTTTGGAAAATGTAGTATTGAAATTGCAGTTCCTGAAGATTGGGACGAGAAATCAATTGAAGAAATTAAACAAAACAAGGAAAATTTAAAAGTAGCAACAAAATTTCCAAAACTTACTGAACAATACCTTAACTTGAAAGGGATTTCTTGTGAATTAGTTAAAGGAAATGGTTCTCTTGAAGTTTATCCTGAGTTAGATTATAGCGATATAATAGTTGATTTAGTTTCTACAGGTCAAACATTAAAGGATAATCGTCTAAAGACAATAGATGGCGGTCAAATATTAAAATCCGAGGCTGTACTCATTGGGAACCGATCAGCATTAAAAAATGATCCCACCTTAAAGATCGCTAGAGGATTAATAGAGTATTTTGAAGCAACTCTCAGAGCACAGAATTTTGTTTCTGTATTTGTGAACATGAGAGGGGAAAGTCAAGAAGAAATAGCTAATGCGATCTTCTTGAAAGATGGACTTGAGGGTCTTCAAGGACCTACAATTTCTCCTGTTTTCACAAAATCTGGAGAAAAGATGCATGCTGTTCACGTTATTGTTGAGAAAGAAAGATTACAAATAGCTATTAGAAATTTACGTGAGATTGGTGGAAGTGGAGTGGTTGTCGCACCAACACTCTATATTTTTGAGGAAGAACCAATCAGATATATAAAATTATTAAAAAATTTGGGGAAGAATTATGATTAAGATTTATTCAATAGAAGAAGCAAGAACCAGTATACTTAAAAGAGGAATTAAACAAGAATTGCCAGAAGAAAATGTAAGAAGAATAGTAAACGATGTGAAGGAACGAGGAGATATAGCTCTTAGAGAGTGGACTGAAAAATTTGACAAAGTAAAAATTGATCAATTTGAGGTTCTGAATTTAAACTATACAGAATATCTAAACAACATCACTCAAGAGTTAAGACAATCTCTCGAACTCGCTTGCGATAGAATCTATAAATATCACAAATCTCAGCCAAATTCTCCTTGGGAAAATAATGATCTTGGAGGACAGCTAGGTCAAATAATAAGACCTATTGGAACAGTTGGTATTTATATTCCGGGAGGCACAAGTCCTTTATTCTCATCTATATTAATGACTGCAATTCCTGCTATAGTGGCGGGGACTAAAAACCTAATTTTTGCCACTCCTCCTAATCAAGATGGAACTTTATCAAAAATTATTCTTGCAACCTTCGGAATAATAGATTCCTTGGGTGTAAATTTTCGTGTGTTTAAAATGGGGGGTGCTCAAGCAATTGCTGCCATGGCATTTGGTACTGATCAAATCCCAAAAGTAGATAAAATTGTAGGACCTGGGAATATTTATGTGAATTTAGCTAAAAAAGAAGTTTATGGATATGTTGGAATTGATGGTATATATGGTCCAACTGAGGCGTTAATTATTGCCGATGATACTGCAAATCCATCATTAATTGCGTCAGATCTTTTAGCACAAGCTGAACATGACGTTTTAGCGATACCAATTTTAGTAACACATGCAAAAAGTATAATTTCTGCTGTCAAAAAGGAGTTAAAAAGTCAAATTGAAAACCTTGAGAGAAAATCTATCATAAGAGAATCAATAAATAATAAAGGTGGTATTATTCTAACAAATTCAATTGAAGAATCATTTAATATTTCAAATGAGTTTGGTCCTGAACATCTATCCTTAATGCTCAAAGAACCTTTAGAATATATTGATTTAATTGAAAATGCTGGAGGGGTATTCATTGGTGAAAATTCTTTTGAAGTATTAGGAGATTATATTGCAGGTCCTAGTCATGTGATGCCTACAAATGGAACAGCTCGATTTTCTTCAGCCTTATCAGTGTATGATTTTGTTAAAAGGATTAGTTTTGTAAACTTGAATAGAAAAACTGTTCTAGACTTATCCAAATTTGCTGAGATTATGGCAAGTAATGAGGATTTGACAGGACATGCAAACTCTGCAACTATAAGAAGGAGAGTGATTTAAAATGAAGAGAAAAAATTTTATTATCAAACCATCAAAAGCAATTCAAAAATATTTGGGCTCAATGGATGCTTCATTATATCTAGAAGAACAGAACCAAGGAGGAAGTAAATTCATATACCTAGATAAAAATGAAAATCCTTTTTCACCTCCTTTAGAAGATTTATCCTCTTTAATCTCTTTAGATGTCCTAAAAAACTATCCAGATCCTAATTCTAATGAAATATTAAACAGATTGTCGCTGATTCTTGAGGTTCCGACATCATTTTTAATTGCTGGATCGGGTTCTGATGAGTTGCTAGATCTTGTAATTCGAACATTTGCAACATCTAAAACAATGATATTGAGTATATGTCCTACATTTTCAATGTATAAATTTTATGCAAGCATAAATAATGCGAAATACGTAAGTGTACCTTTAAAACTCTCGGTAAATGAAGCATCTGGACTGGCAAAATTTAACTTAGATCCAGAAATTTTTATTAAGAAAGCTAAAATGTCAGACATAATCATTCTGGCAAGACCAAATAATCCTGACGGAATGGTTATCGATATTGAATTCATTGAGAAGCTTCTGGAACTGGAAAAGTTAATCATTATTGATGAAGCTTACATTGACTTCAGTTATAAACCCAGTTTAATAGGTTTGGTAAAAAATTATCAAAATTTAATTATATCACGATCATTTAGCAAATCCTTTTCGCTCGCTGGGTTAAGATTAGGATACATTATTGCAAATCCTTCAATAATAAAGATACTAATGAAGGTGAAAAGCCCATTTAATGTTAACAATATGGCTTTACAAATAGGTTTGGTATTATTGAATAACTACGATAAGGTTAGTGCCAATGTTAATAAAATTAAACAAATTCGAGAAGAATTTTACAGTGATCTCACCAAATTAAGAGAGAAATGTAAAGGATTTTATTACCATCCAAGTGAAGCAAACTTTACTTTATTGAGATTTCAATCAAAAGAGAGATCACAATCAGTGTATCAATTTTTCCTAAAAAACCAAATAAAAGTGAGGAAATTCGATTCAGAACTCTCAAACTGTCTAAGAATTTCAATAGGTAAAAGGTTACAAATGAAAAATGTAATAAAAATTTTAAATTTATACTTTGAGGTGAATTAAATTGGAAAGAAAAACACATTTAGAAAGGAAGACTAAGGAAACCAATATTAAAGTGGATTTAAATCTCGATGGTGTAGGAGAATCTAAAATTAGTACTTCGATAGCTTTATTTGATCATCTTCTCACTCAGATTGCTGTCCATGGATGTTTTAATCTAAATATTAATGCAGAAGGTGATCTCCCAATAGATAATCATCATATAATTGAAGATACTGCAATTGTTTTGGGAAAAGCTTTTAAAAAAACCTTAGATTATAAAAAAGGGATTACTCGGGTAGCACATTCTTTTTTTCCGATGGATGAGTGCCTTGCTTTTGTTGCAGTGGATATTTCTTCAAGACCATTTTTTCGAAAAGAAATCAACTGGAAAAATCAATTTTTAGGCTCTAAAGAGGAAAATTTAATTCCAGTAGACTTAATAGAGCATTTTCTATATTCATTTTCGATAAATGCTAAAATAACGCTTCATGTAAGGTCGCTATATGGTGATAACAATCACCACATAACAGAAGCGATATTTAAAGCTCTTGGGAAGGCTCTAGATTATGCCTCGAGATTCGATCCAAAACGTGAACAAACTCTTCCTTCAAGTAAAGGATATCTATAGAGGGATTCATATGATTATTATAATAGATTATGGAAGTGGGAATCTTAGGTCGATTCAAAAAAGCTTTGAGAGATTTTACTCTGATGTGAGGATTTCGAATGACATAAATTTAATAGAGCAAGCACATGGATTAATTCTTCCAGGTGTAGGATCTTTTGGAGATGCGATAAAGGAACTCGCACGATACAATCTAATCGATGCTTTAAGAAAAATTTTCAAACATGTTCCAACTATGGGAATCTGTTTGGGTATGCAGTTATTTTTCTCAAGATCAGAAGAATCTTTTGGTATACGTGGATTAGATGTAATTCCTGGGGTCGTAATTAAACTTAATAGTAATGAAACGATAAAAATTCCTCATACTGGTTGGAATAGATTAATTCCAACTTCAGAGCCCTATTTTTTAGGTTATGCATACTTCAATCACTCTTACTATTGCTTACCAAACGAGAAAAAAGTATGTATCACATACTTTAACCATGGAAAATCTATTCCTGCAATTATAGTTAAAGATCAAATAATTGGTGTACAATTCCATCCAGAAAAAAGCAAAAATGTTGGTGATAATATAATTAAATATTTTATTTCAATGCTTAGAGGGAGTTAGAAAGTGAAAAAGATAATTCCTGCTATTGATCTGTATAATGGAAATGCTGTTCGGTTATACCAAGGTGATTTTAACAAAATTAAAATATATCATAGAAACCCGGTTGAGCTTCTAAAGAGTTTTCTTTCTCTAGGAGTTGATCTAGTTCATGTTGTAAATTTAAATGGAGTTAGACCTAGAAATTTCAAAGGAAATGACAATTTTAAAGTCATTAAATCTCTTATTGATGAAGCTAATAATTGGGGATCAAAAATAGAATTAGGAGGGGGAATTAGAACCATAGATACTATTGACAAACTTCTTGATTGGGGGCTTTATAAATTTATTATTGGAACCCTTGCTGTGGAGAATCCAACTCTTTTAAATAAATTTATTCTAAATTACAGAGACCAAATGATTGTGGCTTTAGATTTTCTTAAAGGGCACTTAAAGATTAAAGGGTGGACTGAAGAAAGCAATAGAAGTTTAGATTCCTACTTTTTAAAGCTAGAGGATCAAGGAGTTTCGCATTTCATAATAACCGACATCTCTCGAGATGGTACCTTGAGTGGTGTCAATATTGCTTCATACAAGAAGATATCAAGTATTAAGCAAGATAATACAAAAATCATAGCATCAGGAGGGATTATAAATGAAAGTGATGTTCATAAGGTTTTGCAATACACAGATGGAGTAATAATTGGGAAAGCATTATACAGCAACAATATAAGTTCTAAAAGTCTGCAAAATCTCATAGTTAATTATAATCCAACTAATTTAACAAAACGAGTGATCCCCTGTCTCGATGTTAAAGATGGGCGAGTCGTAAAAGGAGTACAATTCAATAATCTGCAAGATAGTGGAGATCCTGTAGAATTGGCTAAATTTTACAATGATGAAGGAGCAGACGAATTAGTTTTTCTAGATATTTCAGCTACACTAGAAGGACGAAAAAGTATGCTCAGTACAATCCATTCTGTTGCTGAAGAAGTATATATTCCATTAACAGTTGGTGGTGGAATAAAAACTATTGAGGATATGACTGCAATTATCAAAGCTGGAGCCGAAAAAGTGAGCATAAATTCCGCGGCTATAAAAAACCCAGATTTAATTACGAAAGGAGCAAAAAAATTTGGGTCTCAATGCATTGTTGTTGCTATCGATGCAAAAAAAAAAGGTGAATCATGGGAAGTTTATTCACATAGCGGTTCAAAACCTACTGGCATCGACGTTTTAGAATGGGTAAAAATTGTAGTGGAAAAAGGGGCGGGAGAACTTTTAGTTACAAGCATTGATAGAGATGGGACTAACATAGGATATGATATTGAGTTAATCCGAGCAATTACGAATATTGTGTCTGTACCTGTGATCGCTTCAGGGGGAGCTGGAACTAAAGAGCATTTTATAGATGCAATTAATAATGGAGCAGAAGCTGTGTTAGCGGCTTCATTATTTCATTACAATCGCATGAAAATTCAGGATTTAAAAGATTTTTTAGGTAATCATAATATTATGATAAGAAAATAATTAGTTTTAGTATAAGTTTAAATTCAATTTTTTTTATATCTTGCGTTCCCATCCATAATTTTTCTGTCAAGAATCATATCATTTGCTTGCATTCCGGCAAGCAACGTGGCAAAAACGCTATGGATGAATTTTGGTTGATAAAGTCCCTTTACGGGAGTTTTCATCTTGAGTCTTGTTCTACCAAAATTATCGGGATAAGGTGCCATATCATAAATCGCACCTGAAGGAGATCCGGAATATCGTGCATAAGTCGCTGGAGTCGAAATATCAACAACCTTTATATGTTTCCTTAGTTCAGGAATTAGATATTTTTCAGTTTTGTCTATAAAGAAATCTGCCCATTTTTGTTTCTTTTCATTATATTTTTGAGGATCTTTTTCTCGTAATTCTACCCAATCATCAATACCCATAGGAACAATCCTCAAGACAATATTAGGCTTTCCACCAGTTGTTAGCGAAGGACATATGACACCAAGTCGAAATTCTTCATCTGTATATCCTATTTTTCCATTTTCCATATCATCAAATAGTCTATCGTAAATATCTCCTCCAGAAGAAATGACACAATAGCCACAATCTAAACCTAACCCACCCAAATCGATTTCATCGTCAAGTCCGATGCTTACATTCATTGATGATGTTGACATTCTCACACTTTCGATTTTATCAGCATACTTTTTATCCAAATCACGTATGATATCTAAACCCACCATTTTTTTCATTGCTACTAATGGATCTACAGTAGTAACAACATAATCCGAATATATTTTTCTTCCGTCCTCAAGTTCAATCCCCCTCACTTCTCCGTTTTCTACTAATATCTTGCTTACTTTTGTGTTGAGCAGTAGCTCTCCTCCTAAACTAAGATATTTTTCTTCAAATTTCTTGGGGAACTCGATGAATCCTCCCTTAGGTCGAAATGCACCATCAAGTAGTGAGTTCATTGCTGAAATTGGTACCGGTGCTGAGACCCTATTAGCAGGTAATCCACTAAATTCAGCAAAAACTGTAAATATCTCAATAACATCTGGTTCTGTGATATTAAACTGTTCAAAGTATTCTTTAAATGTTTTTCTGGAGTTTTTTACGATCTTTGGGCATGTTACTAACATTTTTAAGATTTCAATAATCGTTGGTTCTAGTTTAAGTTTAAATAACTCCAAATATAAGGCTCTTGAATAATCTAATAAATTTTCGATTTCAGTAGCATTATTAGGATATTTTTCCATTAATTCTTTTTTAAATTCTTGAAATCCAGAAGGTAAATCAATAGTCCTCACATTATTTGTTTTAATATCAACTAAGAAAATCCTCGTATAGTACCCTTTATACTCCTTAAGCTCAATATCAATGTCAAAAAAATGTAATAAATCCGTAATATTGGGAATCATTTGACATGTATCGAAGGTATATCCTTGTCGTTCATAGGATGTGACATACCCACCAGTCTTTGGTTCTTTTTCTATTATTAATACTGGTTCCTTTTTAACATCATGGTATTTGGCCCAAGTTAGACCACTACTTAAGCCGGTTATGCCACCTCCGACTACTATTAAACTATATTTATTTGTATCTGTCATGAATTAAAGAATTGATGTTCAAATATTTAAAGATTTAATTTTTCTTGTCATAAAAAATAAAAAAAATTATTCTTTAATACCAATAAATAACCCACGCTGCACTTCTAATCCTTCTTCTAAATATATAGTCTCTAATCCCGCTTCTTTCATAAAATTCTTAGTCTGCTCGGTTTCAAATAGACCTAATTCATGAGTTTCTTTAAAGTAGGTTACATCCTGGTTTCTTTTGGCTATTAAGAAATGCATAACAAAGGAGGATATAATTCCTTCCACTTTGGAAACGTTTAATCGAGCAATTTTGATATTATCATCTTCATATGTTTCCATACTTGGCAATCCGGGAGTAAAAATTGATGGTGTTAACCAGGGTTCAATGATTACAATTCCACCTTGCTTTAAATGATTAGCAAATGTTATTATTGTTTTTCTAAGATTTTCAAGAGTTTTCACATATCCGATAGAACTGAAAAGACAAGTGATAATATCAAATTTTTCTTTTAAATCCATATTTATCATATCAGCTTGAATAAATCGAACGTCACTAATTTTTTCTTTAGCATGATCAAGCATTTTTTTACTAATATCGACGCCTGTGCAAGAAAAGTCGTTTTTAAAAAAGTTTATATGCTTGCCAGTACCACATCCTATATCTAATAGCTTATTTCCACTAGATAATTTATGATTTTCAATTAAATTTTTAAGCATACCAACAGATTTATCATAATCTAAAAAAGAATATATCAAATCATAAATTTCAGCAAATTTATCATACATTTTAATTTTCTCATAATTATAATTTCAAAATTTTTCTTGCTTCAATTGGAGATGCTATTTCTCGACCTAATTCAGAAGCAATCCTTACTACTTTTTCAACTAGTTGACCGTTAGATTCTGCTAATTTTCCTTTAGAGAGGAATAAGTTGTCTTCTAAACCAACTCTAACGTGTCCTCCATATATTATTCCCATTGTAGCAACAGAAAACTCATATCTTCCTACGCCAGTTACGGTATAAGTAGAATCTTTAGGTAAACTTTCAATTAAAAAAACTATATCTCTTGGTGTAGCCGTAATTCCACCATTCACTCCAAAAACTAAATTAAAATGCATTGGACTTTTTATGATACCTTTTTCGTAATGTCGGAGAGCCATATCGATATGACTTTTATCAAAACACTCCAATTCAGGTTTTATACCAAGATTATTCATTTCTTTAGCAAAGTAATTAATGGAAGTTTCAGTATTGACGAATATTTCATCATTTCCGAAATTCATTGTACCACAATCTAAGCTAGCAAGAAGAGGTGCCGGTTTTAGATATATTGGTTGTAATCTTTCTTCATTAGTCATGCCAACAGCACCTCCAGTTGAAGGCATTATTATTACATCTGGACATCGCTTCTTAATCTCTTCAATGCATTCTTTAAATCTTTTTATGGATTGTGTAGGTTTTCCATCATCTTTCCTAACGTGTAAATGAATGATACTAGCACCAGCTATATATGCTAATTCTGCTTCATTTCCTATCTCTTTAATAGTATAAGGAATATTAGGATTTTGTTCTTTTGAAACTTCTGCTCCACATATTGCCGCAGTTATTATTAATTTTTGCATTCGTACTTTAGTCCTCTTCAATATATATGATACAAATTTTAAATTACATAAAAAGATTAGAATAAAATCATGCTATTATATAAATTGATAAGTATTCTTTTTTAGTAATTATTTTTCAGGTGAAATGATAATAAATTGGATAATTTGTATATCTTGTGGAGCTATATGGTGGTATTCTGAAAAAAGATTTAAAATATTCGTTCTAAATAGAAAGAAATAACTTTTATTTTTTTTAAAGTATATCAAATGATATATAAAAATTATATTTTACATAAACTTTCTACACTCTTTTAGAGACTCACCAATCATGTTTGCTGCGTTATTCAAATCTTCCACTGTATGCCTATAACAGATATATCCATGATGATAAGGTTGTAGAAAAATGTTTCTTCTAATCAGTTGTCTATAAAATTCCTCTCTTAGTTTCCGATATAAGTAATTAGGATCAGAATCAAATGTGATATATGGCATCCAAGGTCCTCCTGAAAATGTACATGGGACTTTACTATCTTCTATTACTTGCTTAATATTTTTAGCAAATATTTCACCATTTTTACGAATACTCCCTAAAACGTCGTCTCTCTCCATTATTTCTATTGTTTTCAATGCTGCAACTTGTGGCAAACTATTTGGAAAGAAAGTCGAACTTAAAAATACTTCTTCGATTAAAACATCCATGATTTCTTCCTTGCCTGCAAGAAAGCTAATTGAATAGCCATTTGCCAGCGCTTTGCCGAATGCCGCAAGATCGGGGATAACTCCAAATTTTTTTTGTGCGCCTCCAAGATTGACTCTAAAACCAGTACGTATCTCATCATACATCAATAGCGCTCCATGCTTATCTGCTAATTCACGTAATCCTTCTAGAAAGCCAGGTTTGGGCATTTCTACTTCATGCCCTCCAGGATGATTTATAGGCGTAACAATTATTGCAGCTACATCATTACCATAAGTATTCATCAGCTTGGTGACGTGATCTAAATTATTATATTCAAATTCATAAACATCCTCATATAATTTTTTAGGAATTCCCCCCTTATTTTCAACACACCAATCGTGCCAACCATGATATCCACAACGGAGAATTTTTACACGTTTTGTATAACCTCGAGCAACTCGGATACCAATAGTAGTAGCATCAGAACCCGTTTTGACAAAAACCATCTTTTCACAGCATGGTATTAATTCTTTTAATTTTTTGGCTAATTTATTTTGTACTTGTTGAGTTAATGACATGCAAAAGCCCTTGTTTTTAATTTGGTCGATAACCGCATTATCGATTTCTTCCTCTCTATGTCCAATAATAATTGGTCCATACGCGCATAACATGTCCAAATATTCATTTCCGTCCACATCAATAACTTTACCTCCTTTTGCAGTTTCAAAAAAGATGGGGTATTCTCCTTCAACAAAATTGTAGGGCCTTCTTATGCCTAAAATTGCACCGGGGATTAAATTCAATGCATCATCATACAATTTAAAAGATTTTTCTAAGTTCAATTTTTCAGACAATTTGAATCTCCTAATAATATTATTTGAATTGATCAGTATGAATTATAATTATTGAATATTTTTAAATAATTGATTTCAATAATTTTTAGATTTATAAATTAAAATTTGGGTGCTTCATTGTTTTATATTCTATAAAGCGAGCTTTTTTTATTTCTGATTTTTATGCGACTAATAGTTATAAGAAAATTTATTGGCATAAATATAATGGCAAGATTGATTTGTGAAATATGTGGGAGTGAAAAAGATGTTCCAACTTGTTGCGATCATTCCATGATATTAAAAGAAAGTCATTTATTATGTTGTTGTAAGTCAACAACTTGTGATTATCAACAAATTCCTAAATGTTGTGGACAACATATGACATATGTTGAATAAAAGTAACTAGAATAATCAATTCTATAGAATAATTAATTAAAAAAAGAAAAATGACAAAAAAAAATTGATAATTCTACCATATTAAATTATAAATAACCGTTTTTGCTCTCTCTGCTTCCTTCTTGCCAAGAACCTTATTTATCCTTAAATCATTAATTGCTTCTTCAAGCTTAGTATCGAGGTTTTTCATTTCCATTAAATTTCCTTTTTCTCCGCCTTTTTCAACAAGATTTATCATTGCATTATCTTTATTCATAAGGTCTCGTAATTTTGTCCTAAACGCATCTGTGACTTTTGTTTTTTGAACCTTACCATTTTGAACTAGTAATGGCAGAACAGGAGCCCTTTCAGTAGTTCTTCTGGTATTTGGGTCAACAAAATAGAATATGAACATTGGTATTCCTACAATCACATTTTGCGTGTTAATTTCAATCGAATATTGTTTAAAAAAGTTCTGCACGTTTCCCATTTCGATATCTTTGATATATTCTATATTATCCAAACAAGATTGTTTTTCTTGCTTAACTTTAGCAACAATTGTCTCGGTATTAGTAAGATCGTTACTTAATTCACTATGTTTAGCTTGAATCTTACTTTCAACTTCAGACTTTTTTTGTTCCAATTCTCGAATCTTCTGCTGTTTGGATTTTTCTAAATCTGAAATTTCCTTCTGAACGTTTTTCTTCAATTGACCGATTTCAGTATTATACCTATTAATAGAATTTCCTAGATCTTGGTACTTTATTCCTAAATCGTTCAAAGCACTTTCAACTTCAAAAAGATCATTCTTATTAATCGCGGCTTTAAGGCGATCAACACCATTTTTTATAGCATTATTATTGTTATATAATTCACTCGTTTTATCATTAATCTTGTATTTACCGCTTTTTACCAATTCTTCAGGAGTACTCTCGATTTTCTTAGCTTTTTCAGCTTCGATTTCCTTGATAAGTTGAGCAAGTTGTTTCTCTTCTTCGCTAGTGTCAATCTTTTTACTTCGAATTTTATCGGCATCTTGAGTTCCTCTTTGTAACCATTGATCACAGAGTTTTATTATGACTTGTCCATAATTATCGAGCATTCGCACATCTTGTTGTGAAATATAATCGAACACCTCTTGAACGATTTTTGCTTGGTTAATGCTCTTAGGTATTGGATCACCTTCCAATAAGAAATGAGGTTCACCAAATGAATTCAGGTTATATTGATTCAAGAAAAAATTCTTAAAATATTCTACCTCATCAGCACTGAATAAGGCTTCCTGAATTACAGTCCCTCTCTTAAAATTTTTGGATTTTTTGAGATATGTTGTGTTATATGATTGTAAGGAACTCAAAAATGTATCAATATCTGATCCTTTGATTAAATTTTCAGGGTTCGGTGGCACTTCTGCGAATTTGCCTACGCTTAATTTTTCTTGTTTATTAAGTAGATAACTACACACGCACGCCCTCGTTTCATTTAAAGGAATCAAGCGAACAGGCCAGAAGCAAATGCTTATTCTGTTGATTTTTCCTAGCTTCTTCAGAGATTTCGCATAAATATTTATGCATTCATTTAAGGCCATTGCCATTTCATCTAATAAAGTCGCTTTACTTCGCGTGGGGATGATTTCACCAATATTTATTAGAAACGGAATTATTCTATCAACATTTGCCATTGATATCACTTTAGGATAGGATTCTATATTAAAGTTTTAATGGATTCATATAATTAAATTTATGTTTTCAAGACTTTGAAAAAAACTAATATATATGCATGTTCAATTTAATTTTATTAGAAAATATATATAAATGAAATATCATGTTGAATGAGAAATTTTTATCAGGCAAAGGAGCACTAATTACGGGAGGGGCTTCTGGATTTGGTCGCGGAGTTGCTCACGCATATGCAAAAAGAGGTGCAAATTTGGTTTTAGTCGATGTAAATAAAGAATTATTGGATAAAACGAGTACTGAAATAAAAAAAGAATATGGAGTTAAAGTAATTCCAATAATTTGTGATGTATCTAAATCAGATCAAGTTGAAGCCATGGGAAAGGAGGCATTCAAAGAATTAGAGAATATTTTTATCTTGTTCAATAATGCTGGAATAGGAACATCCTATGGAAGAAATATATGCCGAATTAAAGAAGCGGATTGGGATAAAATCATGGCTGTTAATCTTAAAGGTCAATGGTTAGTCGCTAGAGCTCTTTGGAGGAAAATGAAAGGTCAAACATTTGAGAACGAAGAACTCTCAGGAAAAATGATAAACACTGCTTCTGCTGCGGGTTTAGTTGTAGATCCAGCATTACCGGATTACAGTATCACAAAGGTTGGAGTTATTGCCCTCACAGAATTATTAGCTAAAACTTTAGCCCCTAATATCACTGTAAATTCTATTGCTCCTGGATTTCACCTAACTGGAATTTATTTAAATGATGAAGAAGCAATGCGGGTTACTATGCGAGATGGAAATTTAAAAATTCCACAGCAACGTATAGGTACTGTTGAAGATATAGTTAATTTAATGTTATTTCTTGCATCTCCTTTGTCAAATTATATTACAGGGCATTGTTTTCCTGTGGATGGAGGAATGTCTGAAGTGGGCGTACCGCCATATAAATTAAAAGATGTAAAATATTAGGATATATCTAAAATAATTATAAAATAAAAAAATAAGAAAATTTAATTTGTATTTACTTTCTTTTTCTTTTTGGTAGATTCAGGATTTCTCCTTAGATCTTCAAAACCTGAAGGAAATAGGTTAGTCAGTTTTCTGGGTGTTGTGTCATATCCATGTTTTTGCATTATCTTATAGAGTTTTTCAGAATTGTAATCATTAGAATAATCCATTACCTCAATTGCTAATAATATGTAAGAGAATGAGGTGAGGAATGGTGTCCCATAGAACATTACTGTAATAAGGAAAATTCCGAATATAAACATGAAAATAGCATTATTATCTGTTCCAGTGAAGAATCCAGAAAAATCTACGGTCTGAAAAAATGCGAAAAAAGTTATTATTGCTGAAAATCCCGCAATACCTTTGATAATTGATTGCGCCCATATACTGATAGGCTCAATATCTCCAGGTCTTCTATGTTTTTTTGATTCAAGATAATAGGCAATTCCAGCATCATCAAGTAAATAATTTCCCGAAATAAAGAACGAGAAGATTATAAATGTGAGGACCATTGGAAGGATACATAACAGATTATATCCAATCAAAAACTGGAAGAATTCTTGCCCACCAAAAATATCGAAAGATTGAGGGAAACCGAAAATATGGGAAAGTGTATTGTATGAATAGAAACCAATGGCGATTGAAAGTAGTAAGGGAAGGATTACCCTTTTTAGTCTAATCATTGTACTTAATTGGTTCCTGTTTTGTAGATCTTCGACAAAAATGGCATGTTTATAGTTTTTTGAAAATTTAAAAAAGAAATTACGGAGCTTAATGAATCCAAAAGCAAATTGAGGAGCGAATTGATTATAGATACCTGCTGTTAATGGAAGTAACCCAAACCAAATAATCGTAGTAGTGATATATACAATCGTGACTCCTGTCATTGGATCACCCATAACGAGTGTTCTATTGAAAATATTTAACTGAATTAAAAACATGACGAAACTGATAGTCATTAACACAATGACTACTACGTTAACTACGACTGCCATTTTACTCTGCTGTAACCTATTGCGTTTTGGTTTTAACTTCTTTCCATTAATAATTAGTATGATTAGACCGAAAAGAAGCATGAGAGTAAGAATTATGAATATTGCGATTCCAGGTTCGAAAAGAGGAGATATCCATATGGCAATTGGTTTTTGGGTTGCAAGAGCTGTAATTCTGTCACCATTCTCAAAAGCATAATCTTTTTTGCCATCACCATCAATGTCGGGAATAGTTATAATGGAATTTATATGATAATCAGTATTAGTTAATGCTAATTCAGAATTTGATCCGGGATCAATTAATACAAATCGTCTAACAGCTTGCGATAACACAGGAGTATAAGTATAATAAAGCAGAAGTTCATCACTATTATCTCCTGATAAATCTTCCCCTATTACAAAGCAGTGGGGCATTTCCTCATTTTCATCTGGCGTAAATTTGTAATATTCCCATATAATGTTTTGTTCAGTAAGAGATATGGAATAAACATACGCAAAATATTGCCTTTCGTTATAAAGTGTAATACTAACCAAAACATGAGCAATTCCATCATCGATAAGTGTATTCATTGCGGTTAAATCTGCATCAGTCTCAGTTATTGGGATCATAAAATGATGAATGAGGTTTCCATCCAAACCATTTAAGAGACTAACATTCCCTTCCCAACTTATTGTTAAAATCTCGGGTATCCCATCAAGGTTGAGATCTTCAACATAACAGAATCTTCTAATATGTAATCCATTTTTAGAAAAAATGGGATCTAACAAATTATCTGCACTTGTGTTATACAAGGTAATATTATTTTCCCTAAGAAAAAGGGCATGATTTTGACCGTTATAATCAAATTCTCTTAAAGCTGGAGTAACGATATCATAATGTGCATCAGAATTAAGATAAGCATTCATGAATATAGAATTAGTTTTAGTACCATTGACAAAATAAGTAGACATGTTTATATGATAATTATCATCGGGAAGGGCAAAGTATTTTCCCTCTAATAATATGAAATCTTCTATGTTATCACCAAAATCACTGATTCTAATAACACCTACAACAAAATTTGTGGTTATATTTCCTGAGAGTGAACTTCCATCCTCTCCACTTATTATTATATTTGTAAAGTTATCAGGAATCGTAATAGGTTTTAATCGATCCCCCGATTCTACGCCCCATGACTTCTCAACTCTTATCATGTTTGCAAAAAAATCCTCATAACCATCCGAATTAATATCTCCTATGGGAAAAAGATTCCGTACAGGTGTACTATATTCTTTCGACCAAATTTCTAATCCTGTTAAGCTATCTATGGCATAAATAGCCCCGTGTTGCGTGATATTATGAGTATATTTGTTTAAATCTTTCAAATCAACACTTCGAGTATAACTATTCGAAATTATATCTGGAACTCCATCATCATTTAAATCCTTAGTGAGTTGAATATTAAGCTCGGCAGGATATTGGTTAGAGATACCATCCCAATTATATCCCGGAATTAGCTCCATCTGCGTAATAAACACGATTCCAAGAGCGCCAAAAATGAGAAACGATATCGCCAATAGGATAATGTTTACAGGGTTTTTTAATTTCATAGTTCCTTTAATTACTTGATTGTTATTAGAAATTGTATTTTTATATCATATCATACATCTTGCTTCTTATTAATTTAAGGTTTCTTTTAACTAATTTTGATAAATAAGTTAAAAAAATATCGAATGATTAACCTTTTTTTCTTTACATTTTTATACTAGTTTAATTCCAGTTTTCAACATAATAATTATAAAATACGGAGGAATTTAATATGTTAAACATAATATTTGCTATTTTACAAATAATTTTAGCTGTAGGATTGATCGGTTTTTGGGGAATGTTTTACTTCACTGAATACAAGAATAAGGAGAGGAAAATGTCAGAAACTGAATACAAGCATGAACTATCATTTCCCTTACCAGATCTTGGATGGGTCCTTCCTAATTTGATTATCAGCTCAATTGGGCTTTTAATTGGGGCTGATTTTGGGTATTTCTTTACTATTACCGCCGCGAGCGGTATGATGTTTTTAGGCTTGATAGATTTAGCATATAATCTCCAAAATGGGGGATTCAATATAAAAGAGCATGGATTTGATGCTTACATGAGCATGTTTATTGTCTCTGTAATGTTAATCTTCGGTCCAATATTTTTAATCTTTGGATGGTTCAATATGATGCTATAAATTAATAACTGAAAGGAGAAGATGGATATGGTGAAAGAAAAATTACTTAAAAAGCAACCATTTAAGGAAAAATCTGCAATAATTTGTGGAGGATCAAAGGGTATAGGAAAAGCTACTGCAAAACTATTTGTTCAGCTAGGCGGAAATGTGTGTATAGTGGCAAGAACTTTAGATAAATTAAAGGCTGCTGCTGAAGAGATAAAAGGCGTTAAGACAAACGAGAAACAATTTGTAGAAATCATTTCTTGTGATACTTCAAACATGGATCAAGTTGAATCGTTGTTTAATGAGTATATTAAAAATTTTGGAGTTCCGGATTATCTTTTTAACTACGTGGGCATCTCATTGCCAGATTATACAGAAAAATTAACTATCGACAATTTTAGATTCCACATGAACACTAATTTCTTTGGGCAATTATGTCCAATAAAAGCTTTATTACCTCATTTTATAAAGCGAAAAGAGGGCTATTTTATTAACATGTCTTCTGTAGCGGGATTTATCGGTTTGATGGGTTATGCAGCCTACACACCTACGAAATTTGCGATTGTAGGTTTAAGTGAAGTATTACGAAATGAATATAAGGCCGATAACATCAGCGTATCAATGATTTTTCCCCCTGATACGGATACACCCGGACTTCACGAAGAAGCTGAAACTAGACCAGAAGAACTAAATATTATTTCAGAAAGAGCAGGTCTTCTACAACCTGAAGAAGTTGCTGAGACAATACTTATTGGCGTTCTAAAAAAGAAGCTTTACATATTTCCAGGTTCAGCTAAATTTCTGTGGAGGATGATGCGATTCTTTCCAAAATTGGTTCATTGGATCACGGATGGTGATCTTAAAAAGGCTCGAAAAAAGCTGGGCAAAGATAAATAAATTTTTATTTTTTTTCTTTTTTGGCAAAAATATATCTTAAAACGTGTGAATGGGGTCCTAATTCTCCGTGATTCTCGCTTTCTTCTATTAATCCCGTCTCTATTACTGAATAATCTTTGAAATGCTCTTTTAAATCAGGCTCTGTGAAGTAATGAGTAGGTCTCCATGGTTTGCTTTCGAAAGTATTTTCTTCAATTCGTTTTCCCTCTCCAAAACTACTTTCCTTATCGGAAAATACTACGAAAAATATATAACCGTTAGACTTCAATTGCTTATAACATTTATTCAAGAATTTAATTCGATCATCTTTTAGAAGTAAATGTAATAAATTATGGCAGTAGATTCCGTCGTATTTATCATTGGAGAAAGGCATATCTATTACTGACCCTTGAAAATATTGTGTTTTTGGATTGAATTTTCTCGCGATACTTATAGCAGATTCAGAAATTTCAATTGCTATTACATCTAAATAAGCATCCGTGAACAATTTCGTATTTCGACCATAACCTGCACCTGGAACTAATAACTTGTTAAGATCGTGCTTTTTAAAGAGCTCAAGAGCGTAATATGCAGTTTTACTCGGTTTTATCCCCCAAATTTTACCTCCATCAGCGAATCGCTTCTCCCAATATTCCATAAGAAGATTAATGTTCCTTGCTAAATATCTTTTTATTGATTTGAAAAATCTCTAACATAAAATATCTGTATTGATCTCATGAAAAGACTTGGATTTATTGTCAATCCTATCGCTGGACTGGGCGGATCTGTTGGTTTAAAAGGAACCGACGGAGAATTATACAATAAAGCTTTAAAGATGGGTGCTAAATCCATGACTCCAAAATTAATAGAACAGTTTCTAAATGAGGTTAAAAATTTGGATAAAATCACCTTTTTAACCGCACCAAGTATAATGGGTGAAGATTATTTAAAATCTAAAGAATTGAATTATGAAGTTATTGGACTAATTGAAAAAAAAACATCTTCCAATGACACAATGAACATAGCAAAATTACTATTCAAAGAAAAAGTTGAATTAATTGTATTTTTTGGAGGAGATGGAACTGCTAGAGATTTGTTTGATTCGATTGATTTAAATCTACCTGTTATTGCTGTACCTACAGGAGTTAAAATGTTTAGCGCGGTATTTGCTATTAATGCACGAGCAGCGGCAGAATTAGTCGATGCCTTTTTCTTAAATAATATAGAATTTGAAGAACGGGAAGTATTGGACATTGATGAAGATTCATATGGGAAGGGAATTTTGGAATCAAAACTCTATGGATATCTAAAAGTACCAAAAGCACAGAATTTAATCCAAGCAAGCAAGGATACTTCAAGACTAGGGAGTTTACATGAAATTAATAAAAAGAATATAGCTCTTCATATAACAGAAAATATGAAAAACGATATTCTCTATCTATTAGGTCCAGGTACTACAGTAAAGGCTATTACTGACGAATTAGAATTACCAAAAACTTTGTTGGGTATAGATGCTGTTTATAATAGGCAAATCGTGGAAAAAGATGTAAACGAACAAGATATCCTAAATTTAATCAAGAAATTTAGTCAAGTACGAGTCATTTTATCCCCAATAGGAGCTCAAGGTTTTATTCTGGGAAGAGGAAATAAGCAATTTACACCAAAAATATTAAAAGTATTAGGTAAAAAAAGCCTAATTATAATCGCTACAAGAGAGAAATTACGATCACTGAAGTGTTTAAGAATTGATTCGACAGATCTGGAAATTGATAACATGTTTAAAGGATTTATCACTGTTATAATAGGATATAAAGAAGAATTGATAACTCAAATTGAATAATTAACAAAATTCATTAATTTGCTAAAGGAAATACTAGATTTACTTTTAAATAAAATTAAAAATAAATTAAAATAAAATTAGAGGATATTTAGTTCTTTTAATTTTTCTTTTGTAGGTGCCCCTGTATCCCAATCCCAATCTCTTAATTCGTAATATTTCTTTAGGTTAGGTTCCAAATCAAGAGATACATCGACTGTTTTGCCAGAAGTCAGCACTTTTTTCATGTGGTCTGGTAATCTATCATCTTCCCTAGTTATTCCGAGTTTCACGTTAATTAATCGTTTGAGATTATTAATTCTCTCACCCACTTTCATTAGGGATTTTTTATTATAATCGAAACCAGTGGCAGCATTGATAAATCCAATAATGTGATCAAAGCTAGGGTTCGCAAATCCACAATTTACGGCTGAATCATCAATAGCGCGTAGGTCTTGAAATGCCATAACACCTTTCTCCCTTCCCTTTATTGAATATCTATCCCCCGGTTTAATACGTAATTTTGGATACGCTACCAGGTTCAATTCTGTCGAAAACCAGTCACATTTTTCATGATTTGCACCCACGCAACAGGTTATGTAACTTAGCCCTTGACCAGCAAAGGCTCTGGGATCATGCATTGGAATCTCTAATCCTTTCACGTGAGCGGCTAATTCTGGATCAACACCTAAATCTTTTGCCATGAATCGTACACCCTCTGCTAAAAGAGCTCCAATTCCATTTCTAGCAGAAATTTTATTGATGAGTTTCAAGATTAAATCACCATTCCCCCACCTAATTTCATCCAAATTTATGGTTTCTAGCTTCGATTTAATCTCATCAATTGCAATGTTATTTTCAACTAAATAAATTAAGAAGGCTATGCTTACACCGGTGGAAATAGTATCGATTCCATAGACATTACACATATGATGAGCTAATATCACGCTCTTTGAATCAAAGACTCCACATAGTGGTCCAAATGCACCTACAGATTCATATTCTGGTCCATCGACACGGATTTCTTTTTCATTTTCTAAAATGATGGTTGTTTTTCCACACCTCATCGTACATCCTGCACAACCATAGTCTAAGACGGGATATTCTTCTTTGAGAGTTTTTCCAGAAAGTTTCTCAGCAAGAAATTCAGTTTCAGTATAATAATACCCTGATAGATCTCCAAGAGCCATTCCAATGTCTAGATAACAATTAGTGCCATATAATGTAAACAACATTGGTACCATTTGTTTCAACAATACAGTTTTTTTCAAGTCTTCTGCTTGTTTCAAAAACTCTTTGCCAATAGCTGGATCAGCAATTTTAACAGTACTTGTCCCATGGATTGCCAAGGCTTTTAACTTCTTTGATCCCATGAGTGTTCCCATACCACATCTCCCAATTGCTCTTCCTTCATCATTGATTATGCAACCGTATTTGACAAGGTTTTCTCCTCCAACTCCGATGGTAGCTACTCGTAAGTTATTATTTTTTAATTCTCTCTTAATAATTTTCTGCGTTTCGTAAGTATCTTTACTCCATATGTTATTAGCATCCTTGAATTCAATAGATTGATCATGAATATAAATGTATATAGGACTTTTTGATTTTCCTGTAATCACAATAGCATCAAATCCACTATTTCGTAATGAAATGCAGAAAGTTCCTCCCGAACTCCCTTCCCCCCAGATGCCTGTATGCGGAGATATTCCCGAGACCGTATATCGACCTGAAGAAGGTCTTAGAGTGCCAGTAACTGGTCCAGTAGCAAAAATAAGAGGATTGATTCCAGACATTGGATCTTTCTTCAACGTTTCATAATCATCATCTGATAATCTATCATATATTAATTTAGCACTAAGTCCCGTCCCTCCAAGATAATCCTTGGCGATCTGAGGATCTAATTCTTTAATTTTAACTTTCTGATTATCTAAATCAATAAATGCAACTTTACCATTATAACCAATTAGTTTTTCGCTCATAATTTAACACCATTAAAAATCTATAGCTTTTCCCTCCCAAGCATATTCAAATATTTTCTTATATAAATCACTATTGATTGGTCGGTATGATGTAAGGCTAACAGCATCATCTTCAGCATAAGAAACCATTAAATCTAATTTTGACATATAATCTACTTTTGTTATTTCTGGTTTTCTTAATTCCCTAACACTCGTGGGAGCGTCTATTGAATGTATAAAATCTTTCAATTTATCCATAAACTCTTTGAAAAGGTCTTCTCGAGACTTATCCTCAACAGAAATATTAAAAATTGGACATAAATCTTGCCATCTATCTGTTACTTTTGCTTGAAATTCAATGGAATAGGGTAAATACAATCCCACAGCAATTCCATGGTGAATTCCGAAAATTTTACCTGCAGAATGACCTAACGAATGATCAATTCCGGGAACAGTGTTACCAAAACCAATTCCAGCCATCAGTGCGGCCATGTGCATATGATCTCTCGCTTCTATATCTTTTGCTCCATATGTATAAGCTCGAGGCAAAAATTTAACGATTTCTTTTATTGCTGTGAAGTTTACAGAATCTAAATAAGGAGAACCCCAATTAGATACGTAACTACCCATTGCATGAGAGAGTGCATCTAATCCAGTTCCAGCGGTCAACATCGGAGGCATATCTTTTACAAAGTCAGTATCTAATATCGTAATATCAGCGGGAAATTCATCGCTCATCACTTCTAATTTTTTAGGGGGATCTCTATCCATATCCGTTAGTACTGCTGCGGAAGATACTTCAGATCCAGTTCCTGATGTAGTAGGGATAGCTATGAAAAATCGAAATTTCCTTCTTAATCCTAATGATCCAAAATAAGGAAGAATGTTGAATATGTTTATATCTGGATTCTCATACTTAACTATGACCATTTTAGCGGTATCCATTACGCTTCCTCCACCAAGTGCAATTATTACTTGCGGTTTAAATTCTTCACAAATTTGGGCTCCAACATCTATTGTTGGAAGAGGTACTTCTGGTTCCGCTCCAGACCATATTTTATACTCCATTTCAATGAGATCAAGCATGTTTTCAGTAATTTTTTTAGCATATTTTTGAGTAAAGGAATCAGTAATGATTAAGGCTCTTCGATCTTCCTTATCAAACATCGCTTTTAAGTAATTGCTAACTTGAAACAGTCCTACTTTACCCTTGTAAATGCGTGAGGAAAAGTAATTGGACATTACGCCCCGTAACGCTTTTCCGCCCATTAATGCCATCATATCTTTGACTGTTTGAGATTCATACCAAGCCGGTTGTTCTTTCGTCATTTTTTTTTAATTCCTCTTTTAATTTGTGAATTTCTTTTTAGACCTTATGAAGAAATTCAATTTTTAAAAAAATAGTTAATATGTAATATATTGAATGTACTAATTAATAAAGACTTATTTAACTTGAAGAATTGAGAGTATTTTAAGCGATTTATAGAAAAATAAATAACATTAAAATACAATGATAAACAACACTATTTCACATATAATTTATTAATAATAGGAAGAGAAAATAAAATGGCATGGACACCTCCTACAAAATTAACAGTAATAGTGTCTTTTATATGTGTTGTTCTTGGATTAATTTTATTAATTGAATTAATCTGGGGAGTCATGGGCTTCTACAGCGTTTTACCAGTATTAACCTTTTTAGAACCAAACTTAAGTTCATATGATGTATGGTTAGTCATTGGGTTATTCCTCATGTTTTTTGCGTGGTTTTTGATGATACTTGGAGTTCGTGTGAAAGGTTTATAGATATCTAATTTTTTTTTTTTTTTACTAATAAACAGAAAAACTTTTTTACTTGAAAGATGCTAACTTAACTAATTTAAGTTAAATTTGAACCAATTATTATGGATATTAAAACAATTAGTATTATTGGAACAGGTTTTATGGGGGACCAAATTGCTTCTAGGGCTATATTGTATGATTATAGATTAAAATTATATGATATTAGCGAAGAGAGCTTGAATGTAATTAGAAAATCTCTTACTGGCTTTTTAAGAAGAAGGCGAATGAAAGAAAAAGTAGAGTGGATTAGTTATCATAATGATCTTGCTAAAGCTGTAAATGATGCGGATTTGATTATTGAAACAATACCAGAGAATTTAGAGTTAAAAAGGGAGATTTTTTCAAAAATCGATGAATTTGCTCCTCCAAATGCCATAATTGCTACAAATAGCTCCTCGATCCCAGTTTCAAAGATTGAAGAGGCAGTAAAAAGAAAAGGGCAAGTTTTAAATATCCATTTCTATGCTCCAATAATTACAATGCCAATGGTTGATATAATGAGAGGTACCCAAACTACTGATATCGTTTTTGAAACTGGAAGAAAGTGGATAGAGAGTCTTGAATGTACCCCGTTAGTGGTTAAGAAAGAGTGTTTGGGGTTTGTTTTTAACCGTGTATGGCATGCGGTAAAGAAGGAATGTTTAAAGATTTGGGCGGGAGGATATGCCGATTTCGAGACAGTAGATACTGCTTGGCAGATTTTTACAGGAATGGGTTTGGGACCATTCCGTTTAATGGATGGTGTTGGCTTGGATACGATATTAAACGTTGAGATGACATATTTTAATGAAAGCGGGAATTTAGATGATAAACCTCCAAAAGAGTTAAAAGAAATGGTAGATAAAGGTTTACTTGGCAGAAAATCTGGTAAAGGATTTTATTCTTGGGAATAATCAGGTGCCATAAAAAAATAGATATAGATCCCTAACCATTGCAGGTTGTCCCCAGATATCTATCGTTTATACATCCAGATCATCCATGCGGGATTTAAAGTTTTGTATTAATTACTTCCATCATCATTTCAATTGAGGGTCTGTCAGTTTTATCTTTTCCAATATATGTCCAGACGATTTTTCCTTCCTTATTTATGAGAAACTTGCTCGGCACTGCTTGTTTTGCATATAGTGAGCCCCCACCTCCGGGAGCAAACCAATAAACATCATAATCTCTTGCAATTTTCGCACCGCGGTCAGCTATCATATCTATGGAAAATTCATTTTCTTCCTTGAATTTTTGTAATAACCTCACGCTATCAGCAGCGATTGATATAACTTTAATGTTTTTGTTTTCAAAATGGAATTTATTTTCTGTTAATAACGCTAAATGTTTTTTGCAATGACTTCACCAATTTCCTCTGAAAAAATCGATAAGAACTCCATTAAAGATCTTTAAAAGTTGAGTTAGAATGATGTTATTGCCATAGATGTCTTGCGTGTCGAATAATGGTGCGTTTGAACCAACTGGCAGACCTTTCGGTCTCGGCGGTTCTTCATCAGCCATATTGATCTTATATTCTTACAGTTTAAATAATTTTTGAATAAAAAATAGAAATTAAAAAAGAAAAAGAATTTAATAAATTAAACTAAAGCCGACCAAGGCACTGGTAAATTAAGAGTCAGATAAATGTAAATAGCAGCGTATAGAGTTTCAAATGAGATTTGTAGCGTTAGTGTATCACTGTTAAATATTAAATATCCAACATATGTGGAATTCACTACTAATGTAACACTTTGATCCAGAGTTTGAGTAAAGGAATGAAATCCACCAAAATATTGATTTGGTGCTCCTCCTAATTTTGTACCGTTTGAGGCATATAATCCTAATGAAAGGTTGACATCATAGATAGCATAGAGGCCATTGTTAATTATATCAAATGTTAGAGTTATATTTATGGAGTCATCTGTATAATTACCAAGAGTCCCTGCTTCATCCCATACTACATCACTAGGCACCATTTCATGCAAATGAAAATTCAAATTCATTCCACTATAAATAATACTCGCAAAATAACCCATGATCAATAATCCCATCAAAAATCCAAACGCTTTAAATATTTGGCTTAATTTAAACCCTTTCTTACTAACTGTGTAATCTTTCTTATTACGTAATTCAATGGCTTCTACTAAGTATTGTAAAGCTCTTATTATAATTGATCCTAATAATAACCAAGCAATAATTTGCATTCCTAATAGAATCTGAATAATATCCGTGTGGATATAATAAGTTCCTAATTTAGTACTCGGTTCAAATCCACCAAAGATATAGAATAGGAATATACCTGAATATATACTAATGAAAAAAGAAACTAAACGATTTGCAGAAGTTTCTTTAGGAAATGCATATTTGAGCATTGAAAAGAATGTTCCAATTAATCCAAAAATTATGATTGAAATAGTGAAACTGTCGGCAAATGTAATGACATTAAGATATTCAAATATATAAATAATTCCTAATGGTAAACCAATATAGAACACTGCACTTATAAATCCGTGAAGGATCATCTTACCCCATTGTATTTCCATTAATATTATCACTTTTTTTGTTTAAATTGATTTTAAATTTGAGATTATTAAGTTCATAATTTCTTTAGTATTTAAAATTATCAATTCACGGATATAAAATATTAGCAATATCCCTTTAATATTAGATAAATTTTAGTTGATGTTTTTATTTTGGTGAGGGTTCTTTTAAGGTAATTCTTCTTATAAAAATCAAACTGATTAAATAGAAAAGGCTCATTGAGAAGAAAAGTAATGTAATCACAATGGGATTGTTTTTATTCGAACCTGAAAGAAAGGTTCCGACAAACAGTGAAGCAAAGGCAGGTCCTAAATACGTTACAAAATATAATAAACCATAATAAGATCCTGATATACTAGAAAGATTTTTATCTAAATTAGTTCCAGAAGTATTTATTAATTCAGCAGCTTCCTGAACGATAGAAGCACCTAATGGGATAGAAAAAAGAGTATAGGAATAATAGGAGCCTAAAACTGTACTCCATACGATTATATATAACAAGATCTTTACTCCAAATTGAAGATTTCCAAATAAAAAAAATATGTCAAGTAATGAGGCAATCACCGCTACTAAAATTACTCTAAAATACGATTTTACCAATACATTCTTCTTTTTTGTAACTTTTTTCCATAAGAAATACCAACCAAACTTACCGAAAATAGATATGATAATATAAATGTAGAATTCTGAAGCTTTCAATTCAAGTAAAAATGTTTGGAAAGGAAATACTAATAAACCCATAATTTTTCCCGTTATTCCAATAAAAAAGCTAGCAAGAATAAAATAAAAAAAATTTTTATCTCTTAGTGGAATTCCCATTTTTTTAAATGCACCCAGGATCATTATTTTTTCAGGCTGATCGCTATCTTTATTATGAAAACTTTCGTCAACCGAAAAGTAAATTAAAATTACAGATGTCAATCCAAATATCGCAAGAATTGTTGCAGTTAATGGTATATAAAATAATAATACTTTTCCAGAAGGTTCCCACCATTTTACATTGGCTGGATCCTCTAGTAAACTTTGGACAATGAGAGGGATAAGAAGTGCTAAAATTGAAGCAATTATTGCAAATGCTGAACGTATTGAAGCAACTTTCTCTTGATTCTCTATTGTTTGAGATTGTTCTGGAAGCATCGATAGATACACACTATATAATAACGATCTAGAGATAGAAGTCATTATGGTAACAATCCAAAAAAATAGAGCTGTAGGAAGGAAAAGGAAATTATTTTCAGGGCATTTCCAAGGTGGAAACCAAATTAAAATTGATCCTGCGAACCAAATTGGTAAGGCATATAATAAAAAAGGTCGACGCTTTCCATGTTTTCCGGGTTTTTTGTTATCAACTATAACTCCAAAAATAATAGCAAAGATAGAACCAATTATCAATTGGGATGTGACTCCGATTGAAACGAGGACAGAATCTAAATTAATGGTATAGACATAAAATTGGAATACATAAACCGCTCCTAACATATTTGATAAAAAAATCCCAAAATCTCCAAGACAATAACCAATAAGACGCTTGCCCTTTAATTCACGAGGGGTTTGAAAATCAATCATATATTAACCTAATTTCTATGAGTTTTTTCAATCTTAATTAGTAAATTGCCGATTAGATTATGACTGAAAACAAATAAGATATCTATGAGTTTCCACCATCTAGGAACGTAAATCTCTTTCTTATTCTTCATTGAAGCATTTAATATTCTTTTAGCAATGTCGTTAGCTTCTAGAAGTTTGAATAAAAACCCCTGACTTTCATAATTTTCAATCCATTCAATAGTCTCAGGCGTGTTATAGAAACCTGTTTTTGCCGGGGCTGAAATGATTGTTATAACATTTATCATCTCCTCCATCATTTTGTATTCCAACCGTATGGAATCTGCCATTGCAATAATTGCACTCTTGCTCATTGCATATGCCGCCATGTTTGGAACCCCTGTTCTTCCAGCTGCACTTGATGTAAATATAAGCTGTCCGACTTTTTTGTTAACAGTTTTTCTGATTTGAGTAGGTCTCCCAATAAATGGTAATGCTGCTTTTAAAACTAACCACATTCCATCCGTGTTGATCGCCATTACTTTTCTGTATTCTTCATAAGTTCCCTCATTTGTAATGGAACATTTACTACCTACCCCGGCGTTATTGAATAAAATATCAATGTATTGCTCTTTTTGCCCTATTTTATTTATAGCATTCTTAATTTGGTCTTGATTTAAAACATCCATTTCATAAAATTCTACTAATTCCGCGCCTAAATCCAGGAGTTCTTGTTTTAATGGATCAATCTTGGGATTAGGCAGATCTAAAATATACATCCTCATACCAAGAGGGGCAAATTTTCGGCATGCTGCACTACCGATATCCCCACCACCACCGGTAATTACAAATACTTTACTTTTGTACCATTTCTTTTTCATTATTCAGCACTTTTCAAGTTCCTTTATTTATGATCGAGAGGAAATTTAATTTATCAAATAAAGCATTTCTGTTAAATTCAATCAATTTTTTTTTAACGACCTTAAAACTAATATGTAATTATTCTTATGTAGTATTGATCTTATCATGAAGATTTTAGTTACTGGAAGTGCTGGTTTTATAGGCTCAGTGTTAACAAAAAAACTAGAGGAACAAAAAGATATCGTTATTCCTTTTGATATTAAGGATGACATTCAAATTGATATTAAAAATTTAGAAATTCTTAAAAAATACGTATCAAAAGTAGACGGTATAGTACATTTGGCTGCTGTGAGTAGAGTGATAACAGCACAAGAAAACCCTCATGAATGTATTTCAACAAATATTGGAGGTGTTGCTAATGTATTAGAAGCAGCTAGAATAAGAGGTAAAAATTCTCCCTGGATAATCTTTGGCTCATCAAGAGAGGTGTTTGGAGAACCTTCAGTATTACCCGTTGTTGAAGATTCACCGAAAATTCCGATAAATATCTATGGTCTTTCCAAAATGACGGGAGAAAGGCTTTGTGAAATTTATTCTCGATACTATGGTTTAAAAGTTCGAATTCTAAGATTTTCAAACGTTTATACTAACATCAATGATCATTTGGATAGAGTAATTCCCAGATTTATCCTTCAAGCATTAAGAGATGAAGATTTGTACATAAATGGTACAGGTGAGGAACAATTTGATTTTACATATATCTCTGATACCATAAATGGTATTTATGGTTGTATTCAGGAGATTGAAAGAAAAGATTCTGTTCTAGACGATTTCAATTTATCAATTGGCACGCCAGTATCCTTGAAAGAATTAACTCAAATCATTATTGAAAAAACAGAAAGCAAGAGTAGAATCATATTTAATAAAGCCAGGAAATACGATGTCAATCATTTTTATGCATCACCCAAAAAAGCCAAAGAAATTTTGAGGTTTTCCCCTTCCATATCAATTGAAAAAGGTATAGAATTAGCAATTCAAGATTTACAAAAATTATCTTATCCTAATTCATAAAAAATTCAAATAAAAGATAATCATCGTGAAACCACACTTTCACGAATTTGTGAATATACAAGAGTGTTATCTAAGTATTATTCAAATATTATGAGAGATTTTAAAAGGATCTGGTGTTTTGAATTTTAAGATACCAGAACATTTTTTGTAAATCCTATTTGAAAAATTTATTCGATTTACCTTGTAAACTAAATTCTGCGATTGCACCACTTCTATTTTTAAATTCCCAATTTTTTCCAAAATCATTATATTTCCAGAAATGGGTATTACAAATCTTAATATCATTAAAAAATGCACTAAAAAGGGAATTTTCTAAACGCTGTGGATTTTTTCCATCTCCTCCGGTAGTCAATGATAATTCCGCTTCACCATAGGGCATAGTAATATGGTACGTTTTATCTTCTTGGTTGATATTAATATCTACATATCTTATTCCAAGTGGCTTTCTTACGAGTAATACACCAGGTATGTTGTTAACAAAAAACGCTTCTAAATATTTTCTCTGATCATCATTAGCTTTATTACTTATATATATCCCTCCTTCACCTCCTTTTGACATTAGATCAGCAGCTTTAGGAGAATATAAGTCTACTACGTTAATTGCTAAAATACCTTTGAGATCAACATCATGCATATTACCTTCAATTATTTGAAATAATTGAAAAGACTTACACGGAGATTGTAAATCTCTACCAAAGTAGAGAGAACAATGCCCTTCTGCAGCACAGGATTCATACCAAGTTCCTTTTATACTCCAAGCGATCCTCTCTTTTCTTTCTTTCGACATTGATATAAACTTTTTATAATTTACTTGATTTCTGAAAAAATTTTAAGCAGTATTAATATTTATAATTACGGTAAAGTCCATTTTATTTAAACTAATAAAAATAAAAAAACTCCTCATTCCTTCGATATAACTGCTTTGTATCATTAAAGATTATTTAGTAAATTTTCAAATCCTTTATAATTTACTTTTCTAATAATGTACTTTTTAGCACTACCAGCCCACTTGATATTGTTTTCGAGAGAATGCAATAATAATCTTGAATCAATAACACGCGTTCCTCCAAGAATATCAATCCCTCTATTAAACAAAGGATCTGGTAAAAAGCCCGCTGTTGGCCCGATCATAGATAACCTCTCTGCATCTTTGCTGAACCGCAGAATTTCATCAATGGTATCGTTCAATACGGTTGTGCCTGTTATTAAAACTTTATTACAAAGTTTAAGCTCCGAGGGATCTAAAGTAACTTTCCAATTCAACCCCTTTTTTATCAAATCTTTTTTTTTCTCAATTACGATCAATCTATTTCCGATCGTTTCAATATGTTTAATAAGAGGTGGAAAGAATCCGACCATTCCGATAATATCGTCTTTATCAATTTCTAATAAACCTAATGAATCGGAAGCATCCTCAAAATAAAAGCCACTTTGTTTTAAGAGAAATTGACTTATAGCATTGATACCCCCTAACCCGAGAGATTTACTAAACAAATCCTTTGATTCAAACAGTTTGGCCAAACTTAAGATTTCCATCCCTTTATAGTATTTTGGATCTAATTTATAAAATTTACTCTTAACATTATCAGCCAGATTAATAAATATAATTCCTATTGTATTATCTTCTAATACTACTGCAGCAAAGTTTGAATTTTTTTGATTGAATTGCTTCTTTGGAACTATGATGTCTTTAATTCTTGGGATGGAAAGTCTATCTGATATCCTTTCACCGATCTTAATATAATCTGATGATATTGACACATTTAATTGAAAGTAGAAAATAGCTTAAATCTTTCTATCAAAAAAGCTTGATTAGAAAGATCTAAAGATTTATAGCTTGTTCTCCTGATTTTATTACTTGTTCCTTTTCATCTTTAGCTATAATTGTCCATCTCCAAGTAATAAAAATAAAGACAAAAATTAGTGCTGAAATAGTTGGAAGAATTTGCGATGGGAAAAATTGCAATATTACGCCTCCGATAATTGGGGTAATAATCTGTCCAATGTTTGTTAATGAGTTATTTACTCCTAGTAAACTATCCGTTTCCTCCTTTTTAACCACTTTAGTCAATTTGCTACTAAGAATGGGTCGGACTACAACTGTTCCAAAGGCTAAAAAACTAATAGGGATATATACGATTCAAATGTTAGTGGAGAAAATTAGAAAAGTCGTGGTGAAAATTAGGGCAAAAATACCTAATTTTAGAATGATATTTTCGCTAAACTTCTTTAATAATGGATTAATCAGAATACTTTGAAAACTTACTCTAAGAATTCCAATCCAAGCCATATAAAAACTAACCTCTTGGACGGTGACTAGAAATTGTTTTTCAGCAAATAGAGCAAATACATTAATAAATTGAAAAAATGCAAAAGTATAGATGAAATAAACCAGTAACATACCCCGAATTTTGGCAGATTTAAAGAATAGTTTAGCTTCCTTAATTGGGATTATCTCTCCGAACTTAAAATCTAATTTTTTCTCTAAACCATTTAAAAAAAGAGCAGAAATAATTGCAAATATCGAAGAAAAAGCAGAATTACCACTTTATCATCCATTTGAATTTCATTTATTGACACAGGAAGAATTTGATAAGTAGAATGAAATTTACAAAATCAAATTTGATGATATTTCTGATTACATTAAAAAATAAAAGAGTGGACTATCCTTTCTTGAGTGATCCTTTAAAAGATGAAAATTGATTAAAAATTTTTGCATCTTCTTCAATTTTAGCAAAAATATTAACTGGTGATGCGGCTCTAGGGTTTTCATTTGTACTCGCGGGAGTAGGTCCAAAGAAAATACAAAATCCATTCCCATCTGGCCAATATCCAACATCTCCAACCTCACAATCTACTTGGCTATTTTCTCTACCAATAGCAATGGGTATTTCTCCATAAAGTTCTTCCCCCCATCTTACTAAATTTAGGTTGAAAGGTAAATTATCCCATATCGCTTTGCAAGTCTTAGGATTTTTTTCTCGTAAAAGTTTTGCTTTTACTTGACCAATCTTCTCATTATCAATAATTATATGATCCATATAAAAACACATCATTGGTAATGATTTATTAGAATTTAAGTTATTTGTATCTCCTATATTTATACTATATATATTCATAAAATTCTCTATTAATCCATGTAAAAAAAAATTCTATCTTTGGAAAGAACCAAATTTGAAAATAATGAGGTAGAAAATATTGGAAATAAAGTGTGGGTTTCCAAAAGTTCACACCACCTTTATCAAAAGCATAATGCTGAATTTGTTTTATTATTATATCGTCAGGCCAACTGGAATCAGGATGTAGCTCATATTTGATATCCTTATTATTAGTATTAATCATCGCGTATTTGACTTTTTTAAATGGATAACCTAAAATCTCTGAAGCAACCTTATCTCCTCTAATCATGTCTTTTGAAATAATAATACGATTAAAATTTTTAATAGGATATATAAAATGTGGACCAACACCAGTCCCTATATCGAGAGCAGCAAGTATATTAATATCAGGACACATTATTCGGGCAGCAGCAGCTACAGCATTGTCAATTCTGTTATACTTGCGATGATAGATTGATTTTTTAAACTCCGATATAGCACCATACATATTTTTTTGATTGCATGTTATTCCACATTCCCAGTGATGCTTTGGAGGGGCAAAACTAATGATTTTTACGTCTGGTTTCAATAAAATCTCTGGTAATTTTAATGGAATATCTAAATTTAAACATTTCATCATAACTGATGATTGCTCAGATAGATTAACAAATTTACAATGATTTTTTTCTAAAATTTTCCAATATCCCCGTATTTTAAGAAGATTTTCGTTAATTATCCTTGCTCGCATATTAGCTTCACAGACAAACGGTTTACCTCCCAATTTTCTTACTTTATTGATAATAGATTCACAAATTTGAGGATCTGAATATGTTGTTGGTATATGATCAATACCACCTCCTAAATTAACTTTAATAGCCACAATATCTCCTCGTTGAATAATCTCTTGAGCTCCAATTTTATTAAATGCAGTACTCACAGAACTCTTTATATCATCTTTGTCAATCTGCTGAACTAAAACGTTATTATCTTCTTTTAAAGCTTCAGATTTCTTTTCTTGTCCAATGAGTGTCCCATTTTTAATTTCTACCTTGAATTTTGGAGTATCATATTTAATCAAAGTTATATTACCAATTGGAAGATTATTGACTATAATTTCTTTAACTTACTATTTAAGATTTTATTATATTGAAATGGGATAAGTACCAAACTTTTTAGAGGTCTCATGCATAATGAGAAAATTCTCTAACTTAATAGCAGGATTTATACTATGACCTGAACTCAAAATAAACCCTCCTCCTGGTGCTATCTCCTTTATCAATTTCTTTACGTAGTTTTGTATAAATGACGGATCTTTATCTGCTAAATCTTGAGGGGAAACATTACCAACAAATGTAATCTGGTCTCCATATTTTTCATGTAATTTGAATATATCAAATTCTGGATTGGCAGTCGTTGGTTCGATTGGATGGATCGCATCTACACCACATCTAATTATATCCTCAAAAATATCGATTATATCTCCGCAACTATGTAAAAAGAATTTTAAACCCCCTTTATGAGCAGTATCGCACATTCTTTTTAACCAAGGAAATACGTTGTGATGATAATTTCGTGGACTCATCATTAAACCATTTTTGAATGCATAATCATCTCCCATTAAAACTAGACCATCTTCTCCCCAATCAATAAGTCGTTTAATTAATTCAACCTGAAATTTTCCTCTTTCATCAAAAATTTGCTTGATGATTTTAGGTCGAGCTAACATCCTACTAAATTTTTGCAAACCAAAACATTGCCAAGCTGATTCTACTAGTCCACAAAATGAAGGTGCAACATACACTTTTCCTTTCAATTTTTCTTCAATTAATTTACTAGCTTTATACACAGATTCTCTTTTAGGATCATCAGGATCAGGTTTGGGAAACGATTCATAATCTTCAAAATTCTTAAAATATCCTCCCATATAATAGAGAATATCCATGTTATCGTCAGGATTTTTCTTGAAATGCATTACTCGGCCAACATCATCAATTATTCCTTCCCTTGTATATTCTACAGGATAATTAGTTAGATAAAGAGAATGTAAGTCTATACCTGCTCTTTCGAAGAGCTCAATTCCTGGAATAAGTGTATCTGCTACTTTACTTGAGTTATCAATAAACCTCTTAAGCAGCGCAGTATCTCCCTTTACCAAGTCATAGGTCTTAGCCAAAAGATCTCCACTTCCTTGATATCCATACTTAAGACCATAATGTTCATATACTTTTAGATTATCTATTGCAATTTCAAAAGAAGGTACCCTGTCTGGTTCTTCATGGTTAATGCTTTTTAAAATTCTTTCTTTAGCATCCATAATAATTAGTTTAAACGCGCGAATTATTAAATATACTTATAATTTTAAGTGATCTTTCTTTAATTTTAGATGCATATATTTTTTTATATATATTTAAAAAGTCGGAAAAAGAGCATTTTTAAGCTGATTCTTTTATATTTTATTTTAATACAAAACATTTAAATATATTATTCTAATAATTATAAATGAAGTATATAAATTAATATATGAAATGTTAAATAGATTTTAATTATCAGTATACTTAGTAAATGCACAAATATCCTTATCAGTTTAAAAAAAAAATAAAGAGTGTTAGGAATAATGAATGTGTATGATTTGTTTTTTAGCATATGTTTGGGGTTATTTATCGGGGGGATTATCATGTCAATAATCTCAATGATTCTTGCTGAAATTTCAACTCATGATACTTCCGCATCGGACCATATTGATCACATCGATCATTTAGATCATATTGTTGACCATATTGATCATATCGATCATTTTGACCATATCGATCATTTTGACCATATCGATCATTTAGATCATGTTGACCAAGTTGACCACATCGATCATCCTGATCATCCCGATCATCCCGATCATGTGGATAAATATGATCATTCAGATTCTTCAAAAGATTTTAATCATCTTGATGACACTACACCTGCTCCTTTCATGTTATTATTTTCTACATCATTATTAATTTTTGGAATCTCAGGAATCGTGTTATATTATTCATTAGGAGAATTATTCAGATTTTTATTATTCATATTTACTCCGGCTATTACATACGCAATTACCAAATTGATTTCAGTGGGGTGGAAAAAAATGGCTAAATCTAGATATTATGAGATCTCTTCAACTTCTTATCAAATCGGAAAAGTTGGTGAAGTAATATTAAATGTTGATAAGAGGGGTGGAGTAATTGAAATTCCCTCCCAAACACCATTAAAGTTTGAACAATTACATGTAAAGCCTTATCGAGAATCAGACATTTTTGAAAGGGGAACAAAAGTTTATATTTGCGATGTTCAAGGTGATTATTTATTAGTAGATACCAATAAGAATTCAATAAGGAAGAGGAAATAAGGTAAAATTGAAAAATAACATTAAGAAGTTAATTTTTTTTGTAAATAAAGCGTTTATTAAATGGGTTTTGGAGTCACGGGAACAAATTTTTATTTGTTTTTCAAATTTAAAAAAAATCGAACTAAATAAATTAAATTATTAAAAAAGGAGGAAAGAAACAATAATGTTACTACAAGAAGTAAATGGGATGGTAGTAGGTCTAATTATTACAGGGATATGTATTTTCTTTATGATCGTAATCTTTATGGTTACAAGATATAGAAAATTTAAAACTAACCAATTTGTCATTCATTTGAGAAACGGTAAAGTAAGACATGCTGGATTAGGAGGTAGTATGTGGTTATTACCACTAATAGATGAATATATTGTGATCCCAACTACGAGTATTCAAACAATTTTGGAGGCTCACGAGCAAGTTGTATCAATGGAATATCAGAATATTTCAATCGTAGGAATGTTAATTTGGAAAGTCATAGATCCTGAAAAAGCTTTCAGTGCAGTTTCATGGCTCGAACGAGAAGAAAATTATGTTGATAAAATTTTAAAGAATGCCGCTGAAGCAATTATTAGAACAACTTGTGCAAACATGCCACTTGAAAAAATAATTCGGGAACGACGTGAAATAATTGAACTTGTTAGTAAAGAATTACATGAACTAACTGCTAATTGGGGAGTCGTTATAGAATCAATTGAGATCAGAGAAGTTAATATTTTAGAACCAGAGCTAAAAAGTAATATGGAAGCAACAAAAAAAGCAGTTGAGTATAAAAAAGCTCGTATAGCAAAAGCTGATGCAGAACTTACATCAAAGTTAAGAGAATTGGAAGTAAGAAACGAAGTTGGTACTCAAGAACAGAATGTTGAAAGAGAGATCCTATTGCGTGAAAAAGAAAAGCAAATCGCTATAGCTGAAAGAGAACGCGAACGTAAGCAAATTGAAGCGGATGGAGAACGGCAAAAAGTAGTAATTGAGGCCGATGCTCAAGCATCTGCTATTAAGAAAAAGTTAATTGCTCAAGCAGAAGGTGAAGCTGAAGGCATAAGGCAACAAATGCTTGCTCAAGCAGAAGGATTCCAAGAGCAAGTAAACGCCATGAGTCATGCTGACCAAAGATTCTTAGCAGTACAATTAACCAACATATTACCTGAAATATTTAAGCATTTAAGCCCTGATAAAATGTTCATTATGGGTAATGGTGAAGAGGCGTTTAGTTCCCTTTCGAAAGCAATTTTACCGTTCATGCAATTATTGCCTGAATACTCAGATAAAATAAAGAAATTTTTAGGGAACGGAGATATGGCATCCAAGGTTAAAGATTTGTTAACTATTCAAGAATAATTATATATTTTTTTCATAAAATTTTTTTTTATAAATCTATGAACATATTTATTTCAAATTTTAGTTGAGCTTGCAAATATAGCATTGATTCCGTTAGTATGAAATTCGACTAGCTCTGGTAGTGATGATAGGATCGCCATTGGAAGTTTTACAGGAAGTGGGATCTTAAAAAAGCTTTTTTTATCATCAACAAGAATTATTCCAAATATTTCCTTTATGTTTAAAGCTAGATCTTTGATTATTTGAAAAGAATATGCGTTTCCATGCTCAGGTGGAAGAAAATGTTCAATTTTAGAGATAATTTCTTTGATTACATCAAATGCCGGAGTATTAAGACGATACAATCCTAAATGTTTATATTGCTCAATAAATTCATCTGAAACATCATCTAATAGAATTATTTTAACATCAATATCTCCAATTTTTTGTGTCAATAAAGTGAAAATCTTTGTATTAAAGAAATTGAGTGGAAAAAAGGATATAAAAGATTTTTTTGCGGCATCAATTAGCATGTAGATAAAATCTTGGATTGCTTCTAACCCCGCTACGCCCATAAAAGGAATTTCTTCCGCTTCTTCAGTGCTGTATATTTTATCAATAATTTCTAGACTTTTATTACTAATTGCTTGAATATTCCTTGAAAAATTAAGAAAGTACTCTTGAATCTTTTCTTTTGGCTTAATCATAAACAATTTCTTTTTCTTTCTATGAATTACATCGACTAATCCTTTTTTTTGGAGAAGCAAAAGATTCTCATAGGTTTTTGGTTGAGGAACTCCACTATATAGATGAATTTCTCTTGCACTTAACACAATATATCTAATTAGAGTTTCTAGAATTTGAGCCTCATATTTTGTAAAATCAAATTCTTTTAACAGCGGTTCTAAACGATCCATATTCATATTCAAAATATTTTTATACTATTTACTACTTAAGTAGTATAATATTTTAATTTTTGGTTTTGAAAAAAAAATGTCAGAATCAGTATTAAATAATCAAAATAAACAACAAGAACTAATTACCATTAAAAATATAACAAAGAAGTATCCAAATACAGTTGCATTAGAGGATATATCATTTAACATTCGGAAAGGAGAGATTTTTTGCATTATCGGTCCAAATGGGGCTGGTAAGTCGACCATCGTTAAAATACTAACTGGTCAGATTAAAGCATCAAAAGGGGAAATAAGAATACATGAGTTCCATACCATAAAGGATAGGAAAAAGATATTAGGAATGTTCGGGTTAGTCCCTCAAGAAATTGCATTATATAATGAATTAACCGGCAGAGAAAACTTGGAATTTCATGGTCGTCTCTTTAATCTTTCCAAACAATTTATGACCCAAAAAATAGATGAACTTCTAACCATGGCTGGACTTATTGATCGCCAGCATGATTTAGTGAAGACATATTCTGGTGGCATGAAGAGAAGACTACAGTTAATCCGCGCATTATTGCATCAACCAGAAATAGTAGTTCTGGATGAACCAACCTTAGGTGTTGATGTACAGTCTCGAAATGCAATACATAAATATATACTAGATTTACCTTCCAAAGGGAAGACTGTAGTATTAACCACTAATTACATGGAAGAAGCAGAACGGTTAGCTGATCGCTTAATAATTTTAGATACTAAAATTATAGATGGTCCAGGAAGATTATTAGAAATTCAAGAGAGAGTGTTTCCTAATTTAATTATAGAATTTAAAACTGAACGCGCCATGTTAAAATCTGAATTTCTTACTATATTTCTCCAAGATGAATTGAAGGGAAAAGTCATTTCAGAGAAAGATATGAGTGAAAGACATGTAATTCTTCAAATCATTTTCGATACTACTCATATAGAAGAAATTTTTGAGAAATTTATTGCATATACTAAAGCTAACGACATTCCAATTGAGGAGTTCACGATAAAGAGACCTAATTTAGAAGACGTGTTCATAAAATTAACAGGAAAAGAATTTCGAGAGTGATAATACTGAATAGTGTCCTAGAGGAACAAAAAAAACTAAAATATAAAATAAGTAAATGGTTTCGAGATTTACGCACAATAATCAATAAGGATTTGATTTCTACCAAAAGAGTAAAAAAATATTTCTTTTCGGGTGTAATTCCTCCTCTAGTTATGTTAATTGTGTTCACTTCATTTTTACAGGTAAGCAATCCAGAAACGTACACCGTGATCGTGGTAGATGATGACAAATCACAATATTCCGGAATTATGTTGAATTATGTTGCAAATATTAGTAGCGATTTTGCTCCTTGGTTTTCAATTATAAAGATTGATACATTTGATGAAGCAATGGCTCTATTGCAAGACTTTACCTATTTAGGGTTAATCTACATACCTTCTGGCTTTGAAGCAAATATAACATCTGGGATCGAAAATCAAAAGGGAATAATTCACTTAATAGTACAAAACATCAACAATGATTATGTAAAGAACTATATGCAGCGTTTAGATGAAGCAGTCCTAACTTTTAATGAAGATGTACATGTATCAGTTGGTTCGGTAGATCTTTTTGCTATAAGTCTGGAAAAGACATACGTGATCGATCAACCAGTCAATAATGCAAAAAGTATTACCTTGGGCATTATAGCTATGTACGGAATTATTTGTGGGATGGTGTTTGGTGCCTTGAATATTGCAAAAGAATACGAAGATTCCACTATTCTAGAGATAGCTAACAGCCCAGTCCGACGAACTGCCTATATGGCTTCAAAACAATTAATTGCGGTAATTCTCGGAGGATTAGTAATCTTAATTTTCTCCATTCTTCTATTCTTGATTTTTCATATCGAATTTCGAGGAGATTTATTTATTGTTATAATCTCATTTATACTTATTACTTGGATTCACTCAGGGATAGGTTGCTTAATTGGTTTAAAATTTAAACGTACCATGCCAGTAATTTTGGTTTGTATAGTTGCTTCAATGTTACTTTGGTTTTTTACGGGTGGTTTTGCACCCTTAAATATGCTAGGCGAAAATGTTATACTAGTTTCAAGATTCATTCCTGCTACTTATTGGACAGAAATTTTGGTAGCAGAGACACTTTATCCATCAATCACTTACGTTCTGCCCCGTTTATTAATTTTAATAATTCTAAGTATAATAATTACGTTAATTTCATGGTATTTAATTTCTAAGGAGGGTTTTAGAGTATGAATCCATATAGAATGAAGAGAAGAAGTAAAACTTTAAGACTTTTCTTGAACGAGATAATGAAAAATATCCGAACTATAATTCGGGGACCCACACGTACAATTTTGATCATTTGCATACTTTTTCCATTACTTTATCTGACTTTCATGAACATGATCTTCGGAGTATTAAACTTTAATTATCCAATGGCAGTAGTAATACCAGATTATAACTCGAATGAAGAATTGCATAATGCGCTTGAATCTAATAGCATTCCTAATACTGTACAGTTTTTGGATTATTTAGACAATAATAGTGTTGTCGGGCAAACCATTGTAAAAAGCCATATTAGTGCATTAGGTATATCGGAAGAACAATTTGACGAAAGATTGAAATTGCAGGAACTCTCATTAATAGTGACGCTACCCTTTAATTTTAATGATATAATCGGCCAAGTGAAGAATGGTACATGGACAAATGGAAGTATCACAATTAAACTTAATATTTTAAACCTACATGAGGATTATTTGAAAAATATTTATTTTGGATTCCAAAGAAAATTGAAAGCGTATTACGATGAGGTGCTATCTAACGAAACAGAAATAAATTATGTGTATTCAAATGCTGATCCAAATCGTATTACTTTTCCACGAATGTGGACCATTGGTTCAGGTGCTTTGGTTTACTTATGCTTAACTTCTTCTATGATCATCGCAGCATCTTTCATTTTTAATGAGAAAACAGATCAGATGAAACAAGAATTAGCGTTAGCATCTTCAAAAAACCAGACTATAACTTTTTTTGGCAAGATAAGTGCTACTGTAATTTTAACTGTGGGATTAAACTTTATAATTGGAGCTTTAATTGTTTTTTTTTGGATTGGTCTTCCAGTACCCGTTGATTTATTGGGGTTTTCATTGATAACAATAGTAACTGTGTTAATAGGTGCTTTATTCGGTTCTATAATAGGAGCATTAATCCCAGAACAAGTTTTTACTGTCCCAACTGCAGCTTTTATTGCATTAACTACATTATTTTTATGTGGTGGTTTTATGGATATTCAATTATTTAATCCAATCCTCCAATCAATTATAGAATGGGTTCCATTCACTTATTTATACGCAATTTTCAAAAATACAATATTAACTGGGGATTTTGCTCCCCCAACATATATTGGTGGCATAATTCTTTATATTGCGATATTTACTCTCATAGGATTGTACCTATATCGTAAATTTGTGATATCATCAAAATAATTTCTATTAAATTAGGTTTTTTTATATTAACTTTCTTTATTTTTTACAAAAAAAAATAATTTATAACTATTATTGATCTGGAGGAATAGATACAGTATAACTCCCACTTTCGATATTTTTTCGCAGTTCCATCAGGTTTATACCGACTCCGTAGCAATAAAGGTTTCTTTTGGGTATAATTTTGATGAAAACAGGATCTTCATATTCGGAATTCATTTTTCCCACTTGTCTAATATTCATTTTAAGAATTTTTGGACCAGCAAAAAATGCTTGTTGTGCTTCAAAATTACTGTAAGGCATGATTTCGCCATATCCTTGAAACTGCACGCAATTAGCGGGAACAAAGCGTAGAAAATGGTGAGGGAAAGGAATGACAAAAGAAATTGAGTTATTATTCTCTACATTTTTTACTTTTCTATAGTGCTTTTCAGTCAGTATGTAAAGTGCGAATTTAGATTCGGGTGGGGATACCGCATATAAAATACTTGTGGAATGTGAATTCCCATTTTGATCAATAGTACTTAATATACCATACGTCTTTTTTCTTATCTCTTTTTCAATAAACTCAAAATTCAGTGTTTTTTTCGACATATCCTTCACTTATCTATATTAAACTTTTCTTAATTCTATTTTCAACCATATGGGTAAATTTACTAAGGTAATTTTGTTAATTGAGTAATTTCCCTTAAAAAATGATTTTTTTATGATTTCTTTTAGTTCATCAATTTCATAAGTCATCTTTAATTGCTTTTTTAAAAAACGTGGGATTATTTTTCTATTAAAATAACTTTCTTTTTGTAGATTTTTTTCAATAGCTTCATCAAGTTCATCCTCATTATATTCCTTATGAGACTCGAAAAGGATGGCATTACTTTGGGGTTTTAAAATGCGATAAATCTCATTTAAGGCGTCTATAGGAGAATTCCAGAGATAAAAACTCCCTGTACATGTTATAAGGTTGAAGTAATCATCGTTAAAATCAGTTTTTGTTATATTTCCTTGTTTTAAATTAACTGGTATATTTTTAAGATTTAATTTGGCTAATTCAATCATTTTTTCTGAAACATCTAATCCATATAATTCAATTTTAGAGTTTTTTTCAAATATTTCTGCCAATAATCTTCCATGTCCCGTACCAATATCTAGTAATCTCCCTTCATTAATGTGTTGCGTTAATTCTTCTGCAATTTGAACCCGTTGAATCCTCATTGCATCTTTTTTCATCATTGAATCGTACAATTTAGCTGCAAATTTTGGAAATTTAATGAAACTGTTTTCTCCTCGATCACTCATAAAAAACAACTAAGTTGATTTCCATTTAAATTTTATCCAACAAATTCCAACTGCTTAGGATATTTATAATGGGTTATATTCTCTTTATTCCACGCAATTAAACTTTCTGTTGTAACAAAATATTGGATATAAAAACAACATTAAAAATTATTCAAGAAGGAGGTGAAACTGAGATATTTAAAAAATTAGGTAAGAAATACAATTTTATGAAACCAGAATAAGTTAGAAGCTTTTAAATTTCAGCATAATTATTAATGAAGTTAGAAAATAAATGATTTTTGCGATGAAAAAGTGAAAATTTTGTATAGAGTTATTCTAGAAGTATACGATTTCATCCAGTATTTTTAATTTTTAACTATAAAAAAAATCAAATGATTTGACTACAATAATTTCCACCAAATGGTCGCTTGGAAATGGGTTTGATCGTCTGGAATTGCTTTTTCCAGATGATATCACTCGGAATGCCAAAAATCTTGCAAAATTCGTCAATGAATGGGGAGATTTCTGCGATCTCTTCCTCCGTAATATCAAATACCTTAGCACCAATTCCTAATTTGTCTTCGAGAGATACGTCCGTTCGAAGAAATATTTTTCCCCCATGAATACCCGCGCCCAATTCATTTCCACATATTGGTTGGTCGCTTTCCTGGAAGTTTCCGTTTTCAAACTTTAATCCGAGAACGATGATAAGTCCTCCTGCCATATACTCCCCTAAAAAATCATTGATTGTTCCCCCAATAATTAGCAAGGGAAACTTATCCTCATATTCTTTCATATGAATACCAACTCTATAACCAACATCACCTTTGATAAAGATTTTTCCCCCTCTTGAAGATAATCCTATTACATCTCCACCATCACCATTAATAATTATTGTTCCATGATTCATCGTGTTTCCAGATTGATCCTCGCAATTTCCATTAACTATGATTTTCGGACCATCCATAAAAATTCCTAAATCATTTCCGGGAATACCATTAATTGTGATTTCTATGTCACCTTTTAGAGCAGCACCTATAAATCTTTGACCACAAACATTATTCAATATAATAGATTTATAATTATTGTTTACTGCTTCATGTATCATGGCATTTAGTTCTCTAGAATCAATTGGATTCCCATTGGGAGCAGCATTTATCTCTATTATCTCCTCCAATCCAATCTCAAAAATTTTTTCCTTAATTTCATTTACAATCATTCTTTTATTCACCTGCATGTTTTACTTCTAGAATTTCCGCTATTCGTGGATTTGGACCAATGTATCTTAAGCGGTCTCTATTTGATCGGAGAGATTCAACAGAATCAATTCCCATCGCTCCTAAAACATCTTTTAATTCTTCATTCCATGAATGAAATAAATTTATTATTCTATTTTTTGCAATAGTAATATCTAATCTTTTTACTAGAAATTCATCTTGAGTAGCTATTCCCCATGGACAAAGCCCTCTAAAACATTGCTGACAAACTCTACATCCCATTGCAATTAATACAGGCATACAGCACATCGCAACATCGGCGCCTAATGCAATAACTTTTATTAAATCTGCAGAATATCGAATTGATCCACCAGCAATTAAAGTTATTTGTTCTCTTAGATTTTCTTCTCTAAGACTTTTATCCACAGCTGCAATAGCTAGCTCAATAGGAATACCAGCATGATCTCTTATAATTCTTGGGGCAGCACCAGTTCCACCTCTGAATCCATCGAGAGTTAGGAAATCTGCTCCACTTCTCACTATACCTACTGCAATTGGAGCTGAGTTATGAACTGCTGCAATTTTTACGCCAACAGGTATTTTATATCTTGTAGCCTCTTTTAATGCTGCGATTAATTGAGCCAGATCTTCAATTGAATAGATATCGTGATGCGGATAAGGAGATAATGCATCACTTCCTTCAGGAATCATTCTTGTTTGGGAGATCAAACTGCTAACCTTTTCTCCTGGTAAATGCCCTCCATGCCCGGGTTTTGCTCCTTGTCCAATTTTTATCTCTATAGCTACTGCATTGTTTAAATAATTAAGATCAACCCCAAATCGTCCTGAAGCAACTTCAGTAATGATGTTTGGTGCATATTCATAGAAATCAGGATGTAATCCACCTTCTCCCGAACCTGCTACAATGTTTAATTCTTTTGCAGCTTGATAGATTGCTTGACATGCATTATAACTAATCGAACCTAAACTCATATGCCCAATCATAATTGGCATCTCTATTTCAAAATTGACTGAATTGTTTGTTTTTAATGATACTTCATTCACGTCATTGGATGCTGTAGTAAAATCAAGTTTCTTTGGTTTTCGTCCAAAAAATATCTTAGTTTCAATAATTTCACGGATCGGATCAATACTGGGATTAGTTACTTGACAAGAGTCAAGGAGCAAGTCATCAAATATCGATCTAATTGGTCTATCATTTCCAGTTGCGGAAATTAAAACTCCCCCAGTACCAGACTGGGCCCAAATGATATTACGGATTTTTTCCGTATAATTACCATGGGGAGGTAAACATGATTCACTCTGAGAAATATGGATTGCCTTCCCAGGGCACATTACAACACACCTCTGACAAGCTACACATTTGTAATGTTCAGCAACAATTTGTTTTCCGTTAAAGGAAAAAACACCAAAAGAACAATTGTTAATACACCTTTTACATTTCTTACAGTCCTCTCGATTAACATTAACTTTAAAATGTGAAATAATTTCATGTGTTAGCGCCACTTTAACAAGCCTCTTCTTGTATTAAATTATTCTTTTTTACTGTTGTCTCAAGTCCATTTTTTATTAATCCATTCCCAAGTTCTGCGATAACAGCATTACCACTTCTCGGATGCCAAATATCTTTTAAATTGAAATCACGGTCGTTAATCATCAATCTTCTAAAAGATGCTTCTTCACTACTCATATAAATAGTGTTCTCATCCTCAGAAATTCCTACCACTAATGGACGCAATTTTTTTCTATCAGATAATCCAATCATTGTTGGAACTGGGTTTGAATACCCAACTACAATAGAAAATGGGCCATTTAACATTGCACTCCTATAAGTCGCTCTTATACTTTTGAATAATATTTGAGATTTTTTATCTAATTTTTCAATATCTTCAAATAATGGTGGTGCTAAAGCAATGGTAGCGATAGACATTGGAATATTATGTTTACGGCATAATAGATCAATTAAGTATGCGATGACTTCTGTATCAGTAGATAATGTGCATTTATATCCAAAAGATTCTAAATACCTTCTATTAGTTCCATAAGAAGTTATTTCTCCATTATGAACTACTGAACAATTTAGTAAATTAAAAGGGTGAGCACCAGCCCACCAACCAGGTGTGTTTGTTGGAAACCTCGAGTGTGCTAACCACATATAAGCTTTATACTCTGAAATTTTATAAAAATCTGCAATTTCGTTTGACCATCCATTCCCTTTAAATACACCCATATCCTTTCCCGATGACATAACAAACGCATTTTTAATGTTCGTATTAATATCCATTACAATTTTTACTATTTTTTCATCATTATTTGGATTATTAATGCTTCCAAGTTCGAAAAATACTCTCCAAATTATTGGGAGATTGTCAATATTGACGGGTTTTTTTGTCGGAATCGGTTCAGATTGAATAATATTACCTTTTTTTTCAAGATATTCTAAAACTTGTGTTTTTGCAATCTCATCATCAAGAAGAAAATGAAAAGCATAATAATCTTTATATTTAGAATAGATACCATAGGCAGCATACCCTGCACCAAGTCCATTTTCCCTTTCTTTTAAAATACATAACATCTCAATTACTTTTTTGCCCGAGACTCTGTTTCCATCAATATTTATGAAACCCGATATTCCACATCCGTCAAACACTCTCTGATTCCTAAATTTTTCAGGTAAAGAAGTATAATTTTCCCATCTCATAACATGTTCACTTCATTAAATTTTAAGAATCCTGTTTGATATGTTCTTTTCCTATTAAATTAAATAATTATTTCAAATCTCCTACTTCTGTTTTAGTAAACTTTAAACCAACATTTTTTCGGGCTGTTCTTGATAATATCCCTATAGTCCCTGTTTGATAAAAAGAATTAAATTCTGATTCATAACCTTTTGTTATAAAATCTTTTTCTGCTGCTAAATTTCGTAAGATCGTAAAAATTTAAACAACCTCTTGCTTAATTTTTTTACCACTTTTTTACTTTACATAGAGATATTAATTAAATACAAAGTATCTTCATCACACTTCTGACTTTTTTAGATGATCAGTATTTTTTCCATTTTAAAATTTGTAGCGGGAATAGTTTCCCATCTGAACATTATCTTAATTATTGTACAAAAAGCTATTTAAAGTTTATTACAATAAAAATGTATTGATGGTTTGTTTAGAATAAATGATTTTTCTTTGAACGATTCGATAAAATAGTATCAAATTTCACCACAATAATATGAAGATTTTCAGTTAATTCGATGATTTTTGTCGATTTGGAGCTATTTTAAAAAGAATAAGTGAAAATTTAATATAGTGTTAATAAAAAAATAATATAAAGAATGGATATGGCATTCAGTCTAAAATAAATTTAGGTTCGGTATCTTAGATACTTTATTGGGTAATCCGATTTTATCAAGCTCAACTTTTCCATTAAAAGATCCTGCACTGCCTGTTGTTTTGCATTCAATTAAACCGTAGACTTCAACAAGCTTACCCCATCCTACTGCTTCGCATTCATTTTTTACTGGTTTATGAAGATCTCCTGCTCCACTTACACATAATCGAAACATATTTTTAAGTCTTGGTTCGGGATTGTTTTTTAAATAACGGGTTAATCCGATGAATAAATTTTCAACTCCGGGTAGAATTACGCCACCTTCCGGACCGACTTCTTAAATTGTATCTACTACTGCTTTCATTGATGAAGAAGGTTTTAGAAAAAGAATATTATAATCTGTTCCTTCAATAACAACATTTTGAACAATTGTCATGTAAAATGCGTGAAACATTGGTAAAATACCAATAGGTGCCATTGGATGTTTTGCATCAGGCATCCAACAGTTTTTATTAATTTGAGAGTTTAGTATCCATATCTATATAAATAAGATTATAATAATTATATCTTAAATATACAAACTAATTGATAAAATGTCAAATAATTTTTCAGGATCGGGATGTTTAATATCAAGCTTATTAATTCTGGTTTACGGATTCTTAATTATCTGTAAGGTCCCTTTTTCATTAATATGGCTTTTGCCCGTGATATTATGTGTTATTACAACATTTCTCTCTATAGATTATTCTTCAATGGGAGCTGAACATTATAAACACGTAAAAAACAAAAATGATCAAGATCAGCATAAACGACGTCCAATAGTGAACTCTAATATTGCGAGAAACTCGGTTAGAAGCTATGCAAACACTTTATTGGTAGAAGATATCAAAGGTTTAGAGCCTGTAAAATCGATAGCCCTCTATTGCCAATTTTGCGGAACGCGGAGAGAAAAAAATGCAAAATTTTGCCACCAATGTGGATCCAAGTTGGAATAGTAATAATAATTTTCAACGTTTCACTCTTTCCAGATCGGTTTGTTTGAATTAGTCTTTTTTTTACTTTTCCAATCATTAATTTTGGAAAAATTTCTGTAAGAATGAGTGAGAAGAAAGATTTTTAATTAGTTTGGTGAAAAAATAACTATATTAAAGATTAGTATTATAACATATGTACTTAATTTAACCTTTCAAGGTAGTTTTAAATGAAAGAAGTTATGTACAACTTCAAAGTAATTGTTATAGGTCCTTCTGCAGTCGGCAAAACCAGTATAATTAATCGCTTTGTTAATGATACTTTTTCCATGAAGTATCAGTTTACCATGGGAGTAGATTTTCTTGCTAAAACAATAGTATTAGAATCAGGACAAATTGCCAAACTCACAATTTGGGATATTGGAGGACAAGAACGATTTGAATTTTTGCAACGCAGTTTCTATGCGGGTGCAAATGGAGCAATATTGGTATTTGATTTATCAAGAGAACATACTTTTATAGAAATTGATAAATGGCTTAAGGATCTTCGGAAACAAATGGCGGACGATGTTCCGTATATATTACTAGGGAATAAGTCTGATTTAATTCCTCAAATAGGGGAAATTATAGATAGAAATGAGATTTTTAATTATATAAAAGTTCAAAAAGCAATCTTTCTTGACACCTCTGCCAAAACCGGGGAAAAAATCGAAACTGCATTTAATCAATTGATTGACCAAATGATAAAAAAAATGAAAAAGAACAAGTAAGAAAATAAAATTATAGATCTAATCAATTCTATCTTTTTAACATTGCAAATTAGATATATTGATCTATTAAGATGCCAAAGAATAATAAATAGACTTCTCACTCAATTAATCATTAAAAAAGTAAAAAAAAATAATATCTAATTATTGTGAATCTCCATATTTTTCTTTCCAAATTGGATCGTTGATTTGCAACTCTCTTCTTTGCACTTTTCCAACCATCGATTTTGGAATTTCCTCAACTATCTCCAAATACTTAGGGCATTTATA
>Ga0307426_1000076_pt1 | contig 56367 bp, 57 predicted proteins | sample SalMarWE160340MG_FD_202165 | JGI IMG/M metagenome (GOLD analysis project Ga0307426, IMG submission 202165) | Salt marsh sediment microbial communities from the Plum Island Ecosystem LTER, Massachusetts, United States - WE1603-40 | ecosystem: Environmental > Aquatic > Marine > Intertidal zone >... | reverse complement strand
ATAGCTGTAATTGTACGATCTGGATTTGAGATTGCTTGTCTTCTAGCAGGTTCTCCTACTAATCTCTGACCGTCCTTCGTAAAAGCAACTACAGAGGGAAATGCCTTTCCACCCAAGGTTAAACCCTCAGCACTAGGAATAATCGTTGGTTTACCGCCAATTAATACCGCTGCTGCTGAATTTGACGTTCCTAAGTCAATTCCTATTATTTTTCCCATTTTTATCACTCCATTTTTTATATTTATTTGTAAAATTTTTTTTTTTTTTAATTTTCATTTAAATTTTCTAATTTTGATTTTTTTGAGATTTTAACCTTCGCAGGTCTTAAAATCTTTTCTTTTATATAATAACCTTTAGTTATTTCTTCTAATATCGTATTTTCTGGGAGATCATCTCTACCCTCTTCAATTATTATAGCTTCATGCTTATATGGATCAAATTTCTCACCTTCAGAATTCATCGGTTTCACTCCCTCCTCCGCTAATAGCTTTTCAAAATTCTTAATTATCAGCTCAAATCCATTCTTAATGCCATCCATGTTTTCAAGCGTTTTAAGCAAGTTCAAAGCTCGCACCAAATCATCATAATGATCAATTAACTTCTTTAACATTGCATCCATGACATATGACTTGTATCTACTGTTCTCTTGTTCTGAATGCTTCTTATAGTTTTCAAAATCAGCGCGTACTCGTAAAAGTGAATTCAAATATTTTTCCTTCTCTTCCATTAAATCCTTAAATTTGCGACCATCATCTTTCATGTCATCAAGTTCTTTGAGTAAACGGTCGTTTTGAGTTTTAATCTTTTTATGTTCTTCTACTAACGCTTCATATTTTTCTGCTATCGCTTTAAGAGCCTCATAATCGCTTCGTGTAATCGAAATCAGATTCGATACACCTCGTGAAATATCACGGTTATTCATAAATCTATCAAAATAATTTTCAAATGTCATAGATCTCACATCTCCCATTTCATTTTCAAACATATACGTCATTCTTTTATTTTTTGAGTTTTAAACCCCATTTTTTCCATATGTAATGTTTCATTGTCAATCATCGATTGACAATATAATATATACAAACCATATATATAAAGGTTACGTTTTTAAAAAATAAATGAAACCAAGCTGGAAGTATGGTGAAAGGGGTTAAAATGGGGATTCTATTTTTTTAAAAATCAGCAAATTGTAAATAATTTGTTTAAGTTTAGAAATTATGAAAATACATAAGAGTATTCAAAATTGTTGAAATGGAATCATATTATTCATTTGTTCTTTTTTGAGAAATTAAGCAAAATATGTAATAGATTGATATAAACAATTCCGGTAACCAATTTTTAAGGATGATAACAACAAATAAAGCTCCGATTACAGCAGATAAGAAAAATAAGGACTCATGGATGAATTCAAACGGTATTCCTTTAAAGTTAAAAAATAGCAGAAATACAATTCGAAAGATGTTTAATAGATAAATACCCACAACTGAAACTGTTAATGTTTTTATTTTTCTCCACATAAAACTCTTTTTACTATAAGACTCTTTTGATGATGGTATAAACAGAATGATTCCAATCATAAAGCTAAAAATATGAGCTGCGATACAATTTATAGTAATAGCATAACTTCCCTCAAAAGGGTGGTTAGGTATATAAATTATAGGAAATATATTGTGATCTGCATAGATAATTACTTCTGAATTCAGATTAAAAAATAAATTTAGGAAAAATGATATCTGTATAGATGTAAGTTCATATATCCAATAATTAAGACTAAGTCTTAGAAAATAATAAATGAAAATAGACAATAATGGACTACCAATAATTAAATAGATAAGTTGAAGATTTGAAAATTTGTATGTGTTTTCATTCAACTGGAGTGTTAGTCTAGAATCGTACAACTGTTTATTTTGGTTTTTTTTCATTTTTCGTCATATAGCATATTGAAATTCAGTTTAAATTACTGTCATTTAAAAAAAAGGAAATAAAAATAATCTTAATTATTAATCCTATTTTTTTTTATAGTTAAATGGTACTTATATATAATAAATATAGAAAGTGAAATAAATAAACCAAGAAATAAGAAGGGCTCGAAACCAGGAACTTCGACATCTGCAAATGCATTTTCCCAAGAAGTTTTAATATTATTGCCAATTTCTCGAAATATTGATTCAATAAAATTATTTAACGCATTGCTAATGGCATCTGTTATTTTTTGCCCTAATTCTTCAAGTGCAGGTGAAGAAAAAGAAAATGAACCAACAATACCTGGTAAAGCATATATAACGTAGATCGGTATAATAATAATTGCTAGGAGAAGGATAATACCAAAAAGAGCGGCACAACCCTTCAAAGCTGCATGCGTAAAATCTGAACCTGCAGCTACAGCCCATATTAACCCAACAATTATCATAAATAAAATATAAAATCCTACAAACAGCATAAAATAAGTATTTAATGGTAAATGGTAGCCAAACATGAATATAAATGATGCTACAAAATCAACTAAGGCAACGATAATAAAAAATGCTAACACTTTATAGGCAGGACTAAGGTCTCTTAGGCGAAATTTACCTATCTTATCTGAGGGTATAGATTGGGTATCGAAAGGATCGCTCAAATTTTCTTGAGTTTCTCGCGATGAGAATGGTGAGTATGGTGTTAGTAAACTACCACAATGCATACAGTATTTATGACTTTTTTTAGTCAGCTTTCTGCAATTATTGCAAATTACTTCATCTTCAGACATAAATAATCACATCGACTATTTTTTTCAAATAATAAGGATTTCAATTCTATTTTCATTTAAGGATAAACCAATCTTTATTAATTTAATTTAATATAAAAATATTTATGTTGAATCCAAATTTTATTAATATTTATTCTAAGTTTGAGGATGTAGGCTTTAGATATCTGGATATCTATTATAATTAGATTAGAGCAAAACAGGTTAATGAATACTAGAAAGAGATATAAATTGTTAGTAGGATTAGTTATTTTAAATGTTTTAATAACAATAATATCATTTATAATTAGTCTTATTCTAATTTTATGGATAAAACAATTAATATCTCTAAATCAACTAGTTTTATTGGGCTTATATTTATTTTTAGCATTGTTTGAGCCTATAAGAACGTTAATAATGTTCATATCTGGAATAATTACTTTAAGAAGTAAAATAATTGATAGAAAATTTAAAGTCCCAATAATAACAGCCTTGCTTTTTGGAATTGGTTTTAATATAATTTTTTTAATTAGGTTTTATGGTTTTGCTTGTTTTGCTCCAGTATATAGTTTCTCATGTATGATATTTATTTATATTTCGTTTGTGTTGATTATCATTCAAAATCATGAAAAAATCTGATAAAATCAAATTAATAGAGCTAATCCTAAAAAAATTAACCAAATTAACACCCATAAAATAGATACAAATATGTAGATCAAAGAACCAATTCTTGTTTTTTCATTCTCCTTTTTGATATTTACAAGAATAATTACTATTATAACACTCAAAAACATTAATTGCGCAGGTTGAATTACACGCCAAAATATTAAGAATATATTTACAATTGAGAATCCAGATGTTGTTTCTATACTTTGAAACCAATTAGAAACCATCATTGAAAAATACTCTGGAAAAATTATATAAGGTATACAGATTACCAAAAAAGGTAAAAAATAAAAAATCAAATCTCTTCCTTTAATTTTCTTTATAAGAATAAAAATAAACGGAATTATAATCAGGGTTATTTTAAACGTACAAATAGTAAAAAAAATTCCTGATAAAAGCTTATTATTCTTCTCTAACTGAATATATGATTCATATAAGAATAGTTGAATTATCCAATTCGTATTATTTAAATACATATCAGCAAAATATCCAATACAAGAAAAGAGAAAGAAAAAGAGTAGGTCTCTTTTATATTTAACTATTTTGCTGATATTAATAGCGATATAAATCGTAGCAATGATTCTTAACATATCCCAAAGATAGAGCGAAATTTCTTGAGGGATAATGTAAAAGGGGTAAAAAATAAAATACCAAAAATAGAGATATATTGCTCTTTCATTAATTAAAGGAGTATATTCATAATAATGAATGATCCCGTTATACATTAAATCGTAATTGGTTTTAAAATTTAGATCTCTATTTCTCATTAACAAATCAATAATAAACAATCCAGGGGATTCTTCTTGAAAAAATGAAAAGATAATTCTAAGAGCAACTAGGACTGTAGTGATGAAGACGATGATAAGAATATAGATTAAAATGTATAACTCTCTTTTTTCTTTACTTAAAAGCAATTCATTTGATTTCATGGTTAATCTTCAAATCTTTTGTTCTTAAATAGTGGTTTTTTTAGTTATTTATAATCTGTTTATTTTTTTTCAAATAATATTTTATTACTTCTCTACGTAGGATAAAAAAAACTAAAACTGATATAAGTAGATAGATACAGATTGGAATTAGGTAATAAATATTGAAAAACACCAATATTACTAATCTAAGAACAACAATTAAACTAATAACCAATGAGATAAGTATCAGGAGAAATATTAATTTTTTTATAACAGAATCATCACTTTTCTTCGTTATATGGTATACATCAAGTGAATATATAAAAATCAACATAGCTATACTCCAAAAGAAAAAAGGCAAAGCTACTTGACTATGTGCAAAACTGATGAATATGATTATAAGCCAGCTTAAAAAATAACTCATTGAAAGTGTAAATAACGGATAGTAAACTTCTTTTTTTTGCTGAATTACTTTTATAATTAACTTATTGGATCTCATTGATGTAATTAGTAAGTCTATATTTTAAAATTTAGTTATTGACTGTTAAAGCACAGAATAAAGAGAGATATTTTTTATAATGCATAAGGAGATTAATAACAAATATAGTATGATAGTATAAATGCCATTTCATCGAATCAACAATAAAAATCGTGGTTTTTTTTTAAATGTGACCTAATAAGTAGGTAATGGAAAAAGACAAAAAAATAATTATTGCTTTTAATTTTGAGTTAGGTAAGATTTTCAATATTTATGATGGCTTTCCTGAGGATATACAAAATTATACTTGGCTATGTACAATTTGTAAAAAACCACTTTTTTATAATCAAAGTTTAGGTTGTTTTTTACATAAGGGTAATAGGAACTATTGTTTTGAGCCAGAAACTATAGAGCATAAGACCATGAAAGCTTTTTGGTATTTAATGGTCCCGAAATTCAATAGAGTTTCTGTAAGAAAATTGGAACATAAGATAGGAGACCAAGTAGCCGATGTATATTTTGAATTGAGCAATGGGAAGAAAGTTGTAATTGAATGTCAAAACTCTCAAATTAGTAATAGAAAATTAATCGAACGAACCAAAAATTATACACATAAAGACATCTATGTTCTATGGATATTTAATGGCAATGGAACATGTGTTTCTGACAAAAAAAAACCTCAAAATGAGAATGAGATAGGAGTATTAGGGATGGAAAGACGAGTTCATTCTTTATATGGCGGTAGAATATATTATATGAATGTATCAGGAAGAAGGATAATTAATTCACCATTTACTCTTCATTTTTCACCCTTTTTTAAGCACAAAAACTCAGATTATAATTATATGGGATATGATAAATATTATAAAGATAAGCGGAGTGTTACTCTTGGTAGAATACCCAACTATAAAATTTTATGTATAGAATCTAAGGGTTACAAATTAGCGCGATTCACAGATAAGCATCTAAGTACTTTATGTACTGAAGAGATTATATCTTGTATTAAGGAAATCTGTCAAAAAAGTTTATTAAATGGAAAAGAATATCATGATAAAATTGAAATCCCTCTAAAATCAATAATCTCGCATATAAAAGCTAAGTATGGATCTCATTTACCTTTTCTATTGCTAAATAAGTCAACTAAAATCAAAAAAGTGAACATTGAAAAATTATTTGATGAAAATTATGATATTAAAGACATAATAACAATCAGAATTTCTGATTATCTTTAAAAAAAATATAGAAAAAAAATATGTTTTAAGGCAATTTTTTCTCTCGAATAATTATATATACGATTCCCACAAGGATTAAACCCCCTGAGATCAACGCTGTAACTGCTATGGTTAAGTTATTTTTTATTTGATTAATGAAAATTCCTAACAGCGCCCAGACTATTACAAAACTGTAAATGTAATCCTTCCGTAATAAAAGCATAGCAAAAGTTATGAGCACAGCCACAATTATTACTATAATTGTTAAGATTTCCGCTAATACTCCAAAACTACTCACTCCAAGAACAACTAAAACTGCAGTGACATTAGCTATTGTTGCGACAGTTATCCAACCTAGATATATGCTGAATGGTATATGTACAGCAATCTTTTCCATTTTAGAGGCATCTGATTTTCCGATATTTAGTTTAATATAGATAAGTAATAAAGAGATTAGTAGAACTATCATAAAAACTAGAGATAAAGGAACCAATTTATAATGCCATACAATTATCCATAAAACGTTGGCTAAACTCCCAATAATAAAGAAATATCCGATATTGTCTAAGTATTTCATTTCAATCTTGTCACTTTTAAAAATATCTCTCATTTGATAAATAGAGAATAGTCCTAAAAAGATATAAATGATACTCCAAATTGAAAAAGTAATTCCTGCTGGAACGAACAAGTTTGGGATTGCATCAGATAATTCTTGAGTAGTACCAAGCCCAATTGGTAAAGTAACTGCCAGAAAATTAACAATTACAGTTGCAATAAATCCAATGAGATTTAAAATCTGTAAAATTTCTTTCTTAGTCATTTTTCAATTTAACTCTTTTTTATTATTCAAATTTAATAATTAATAATTATATAGTGGATATCTATTAGAAGGTATCCATCTAAATTATTTATGTTTTGTACTTATGATGTATAAGAAAAAATAAAATTGAAAATTTTGATAAGACTTTAATCCCACTAAATTATAATATAAAGAATAAATAAGTCTACCATATTTGTTTCGAATTAAACCCTTACTATAAAATTTTTAAGGATTTTAAGAATGTTGAGGAATTATTAATTTTATTAAATTATTTAATTATCTATATGCTCCATTTTAGCATTAAAATATATATTAAAAAAAAAATTAGGTTTATATTAGAAATGAATGGTGAAAATGATAAATTAAAAGAAAACATTTGGAATATCCGAAATTATATTCAAAAACTCGAGGATATTAAAGATGAAATCATTGATTATTTAAATCTTCTTAAAGAATTAGATGATTTAAATAGAAACTTGTGGATTTCAGATGTTAAAGAATTATATTATAATACGGTTTCTGCGTGGGAAATGTTAAGACCAACCAGAAAAATAGAATTTAAGAATATTGATAATTCAAAGGGTTTCTTATATGTTGCGAGAAATCTTTTATCCAAAATCGTTAGTGAACTTAAAATTTTCCAAAATGATAAATCATCTAAACTTATTAAAAAGGCTGAAGAAGCTTTTAAGGAGTGTTGGGATGCGTTTTGGTTTGAATTTCAGATTTTATTAGATGAAAAAAAAATTTTAAGGCCCACCGAAAGAGTTATTAAAGTCTCTGACTTAGAGTATCATTTACCATGTTCAGTGTGCAGTAAGAATGCAGTTGAATTTAAAATTGGGTATGGAAGATTTGATAAAAGTGAAGCGTTAGTTTTTAGAGGAATTACACATGAGAGATCGATGAATGTTAATCTCGCAAATACTTTATTTAGAATTTTACAAAAAAAGGACTTATTAGAGGTCCATAATTTTATGAAAAAGCATCATTCATTTGAAGGATTAGATGCTTACTGTCCCGAATGTGATAGAATCTATTGTTGGGAGCATTATAATGCTAGAGAAGAATTTGATGATGGTTTTTATGATTGTACTTATGGGGAATGCCCAAATGGACATAAAAGAATGATAGATGATTAAATACAACTTAGAAATCACCAATTTTTAATTGAATTTTATTATATAATGAAAAAATTAAAAATTTTACTACTATTAAAATTATAAAATAATACATAATTTAGAGAATATCAAAATGGATTTTTACGATGTAGTAAAAAAGAGAAGAAGTTATAGAGCATATAAACCAGAAATGCCTGAAAAAGAAAAACTCGAAAGAATTTTAGAAGCGGCGCGTCTAGCACCAACATGGGCAAACTTACAAGGCGTCCATTATATCATAGTACAAAAACCAGATAATATTAAAGCTGTTTGGAAAGCGATTGGACAAGAAACAAAGTTTATTGAAGCTCCTGTTTTTATTATTGGTATAATTTCCACAGATGAGTCAGGGATAAATAAAAGCGGTGAAAAATATTATGGTGTAGACTTTGGAATTTGTTTTGAGCATTTAATTTTAGCTGCGGCAGCTGAAGGATTAGCGACTTGTTGGATAGGATGGTTTAATGAGGAAGAGGTTAAAAAAGTATTAAAAATCCCTAAAAAATATAAAGTAATGGCATTAACACCACTAGGTTATCCAATTAAACCTAAAGGTGAAGTTAAAGAAAGAAAGTCTATTAATGAAATTGTTCATTATGAACAATTTTAAATCAATTTTTATTTTATTGAAAAATGAGAGTAAGAAAGTGTTTTAGATATTCAAGGGATTTGGATTATGAAAGTTTTATTAAAAATAGTAGTCCTCTTTAACAATATCGAATATTTAACCAAAATTTGGAATTTCAATTATATTAAATTTTATTGTGGTCATTGTTATTGTTTCAAAACGAAATATTTAATAAATTTTTTACATAATAATTGTTTCAACTTTTTAAATTCGTCAGAATTGCTTCTAAAATTTGTATTATTCTTTCTTTGTATGAAAGTTGATTTGGATAATTATAACTAAAAGTTTTCCAATAAGGTCGTTTATGTCCAATCTTAAATTTCATTCCTTTCATTGAAGTCATGTATGAATTGCTATCTATTTTAGTTGCAATTTGATCTGCTATTATATACCAATGAAATTTTGTATTAATACTAGCTCCTGTGTTCAAAGGAGCGGGAGTTAATCTAGTTTTTAAACTCTCAAATTTAAAATTCCATTTATCAGGGGCTTTTTTAGTTTCAAACCATTTCCCATCATTATAAATCCAAGAGTGAGAACCCCCTACGCTCATACCTGTATAAATTTTCTTATCATATATTTTATATGAATTGTACATCTTTATTTCAGAATTAAAATATTTAGTGAAATATTATGAATCAAATAAATAGGTTTATATAAATATAAAAAAAGACTCAAGATTTATTGATAATAAAAAAAAAATAGAAAAAGAGATCATTGACTATTTTATAGCTTTCCATTCATATGGTTTTGGACCAGCAAATATTAAGACCAATGCAGGTATTATAATTGCAAATCCACCCCATCCATATCCCAACACTTCTACAACTATTCCCCAAAAAAGCATCCATGGGAATTTAATACTTCCAAGTGGTATAACCCAATTATTTAGACCATCCCAATCTCTATTGGCACATTTATTTGAGAATTTAGGCCTTATAATAACAAAAGAGATTAATATTACTAATATTCCAGCTATGATCCACCAAATAGGATATCCTATACCAGCCATCCCAATACCATACGGTAAAGATGCAAGGAGTATTAGACTAGGAAGAACTATTAAAATATCGATAATTCCACTTACAATTCCTATTACCCAAGCCCATTTCCCCAGAGTTGATACCCAAGATGCATGTTTCCATACTTCACTCATTTTTTTTTCCTCAATCCTTAACTTTTAAGAAGTATAATTATACTTTTTTAATTGTTAAAAAAATTCTTTAACTTATTAAGATTTAGAATTTTATTGATAGAATTTAGGAAAAATTACATACGCTTATTCATATTGAAAAATTTGGAAAAATTTGTCAAAGATCTTTTATTTAGATTCAGATTCGAGAATTTCCCCTACATAATAAAGACCTACAAGATTTCCTCTTCGTTCGAATTTTCTTGAAACCAATAAAATTATAACATGTTCATTCTCATCTAGAAATTTTTTTTCAACAGCATGTTTAACAGATTGCTCGATGATTTCTTCAGCATCCATATTGAAGAAATCGTTACTATCAATTTGCATTGCTTGGACAGCCCATACCAAATTTAATTCTCTAGCAGTTCTTTTATGTGGTGTTATAGCAATAATGGGTAATGGTGGTCGATACTTTGCGATCATTCTTGCTCCATAACCTCTTCTTGTGATCACTAAAATTTTACCTCTAAAATTTAATGCTTCCATTTCTGAGGATAATGAATATATTGCATGTCCTAGAGTCTGCGTGTGAGTTAATCTATCAGAATCGTATTCATCTGGAATCCTTTTAGGCATGTTCTCAGTCGCTGTTTTTGCAATTTGGTTCATATATTGAACAGCATTAATAGGATATTTTCCTACCGCTGTTTCTGCTGAAAGCATTACAGCATCAGTTCCATCCATAACAGCATTATATACATCATTTGCCTCTGCTCTTGTAGGTATGGGATTTGAGACCATTGATTCAAGCATTTGAGTTGCTACGATAACAGGTTTGCCTTCTCGATTACATTTATAGATCATTTCCTTTTGCCATAAAGGTACTTTATCCGGATCTATTTCAACACCTAAGTCTCCTCTGGCAACCATGATTCCGTCACTTAAATCTAAGATTTGATCAAAATTGGTTAATGCTATAGGTCGTTCGATTTTTGAAATTAATTTGATTTTGGAATTTCCATAATTTTCAAGTATTCGTTTAACATGTAAAACATCATCTCCTCCCGACACAAATGAGATCGCAACATATTCGGGATCAATCTTCGCTATAAATTCAAGATCCTTAATATCTTTTTCAGTAGGGACTTTTTGAGACAATTCTCCCGCCGGGATATTAACTCCTTTTCTATTACTAATCAAACCTCCAGCTAAAACCTCTCCAACAACATGATCAGCTTCTTTCCGTATGATTTTAATTTTAATAATTCCATCATTAACAAAAAAAATTTCACCCACACTCATTGATTTAAGAAACCCTTTCAATGGAATTGAAAATTTTTCTTGATCTCCTTCGATTTCTTTTTCAAATACTTTTACTTCTTGACCAATTCCTAAGTTATAAGCTTGATCTTCTTTGAATTTTCCTACTCTAATTTTTGGTCCTTGAATGTCTGCTAAAATTCCTACATCTTTAGTATATTCGCTTATTTCTCTTATTTTTTCGAATAATTCTTTTTTTTCTTCATGAGTTCCGTGTGAGAAGTTTAATCTAAAAATATCAACTCCAGTTTTAATTAATTTTTTAAGCATCTCTTCTGAACTTGAAGCTGGACCAAGAGTACTTACAATCTTAACCGTATTTTCTCGAAATGACATTATTTTAACCCATATTTTATTTTAAAACTAATTTGGAATCTAAAATCAAAACTGTTATAATGATTAATATAATTATTGTGTTTAAGCTTAAAAATTATTCATTTTCTACTAAATTCTTAACTTGTTCTAATTTATATCGAAATTCTCTTCTAAAAGATTTCAATTTTTCAATAAAATTAGTATAATCTTCAACTTCTTCAATTTCTTTTAGTAATAATAATTTAATCCTGAGGGTCTTTGGAAAGATTGAATATTGAATTAATTTCAAGTCATTTTTGACGGTAAATTCCTTTGCAAGTTGAACTAACAAATCAGAACTAGTGTGTGCCAGTGAAAGAGCTAAAAAATACCTTAATTTTGGTGTTTTAGAATAATTTTTTATAATAAAAAAGAAAAAATTTTTATAATTTTCACTTAAATCATAAATCTTCTCTACTATTAAGGTTTTAGGAGCATTATTAACAATCTCAGAAATTGGGGCATGTTTCCCTCTTACTTTCTTAATGTTTTTAATAATATCATTTTGAATGAAGGATTTCAAGTCTGTTTGGGCTGAATTGTGCATTTTTAAAATTGTTGGTCTTTCTACATATAAATTATTAATTCTAAATAATTATACTTTGTAAAAATTATAGCTTCAATATAAATCCTTAATAACAAATTCCAAATCAAGGTCTTTAAGAGTTTCTTTTAATGGATATCCATTCTCAGGATTCCAACCCACTTCACTGCAATATCCTTCATAGAAATCTTTATACTCAACGGATATACCTTTTGTTGGCCCCCTTTTATCTGGAGGATGGCCAGTAACTCTACCAGGAAGTTTATTACTCGCAATATCTATCCCTTCACGTAAGGTGAAAGCTTGACGGAGGGATTGAATTCTAAGCCCAATTTTTATCAATTCGTCTACAGAAACATTCCAACCAGTAAAACTATTAATGAGATCAATAAAAGGATAAGGACCAAACAAAGTTGAAAACATACATAGCCCAGCACTACTTAAAACTTGATGGAAAGAGGTAACTAGCATTTGTCCTATTTGCTTTTTTTTCTCATTCTTTCTCCATCCTTTTGGTAGTTTAAAACCTTTCTGAAATTTATTAATAGGGCCTATATCAACAAAATCAATACTTGCAGCGGTATGTCTTCCTGGTGTGGGATCATAATTATAAGTGAATGCTAAGGAAGGAAACACTCTTGGATTATGCATTGCGATTTCTGAACCTAGAGATGTGATAGCATATTTTGTAGATTGTTTTCCAATTTTTTCTGAAGCTATTCTACTTCCATCAGCTAAAACATCTCCGATTCCTTCCCTATTAATTACTTTTTTTACCATTTCAACAATAGCTTTTGAGTTACCCCACGTTAATTTTAAACCGTCAGTATCTTCTTCAGTTAAAATTCCATTTTCGAAGCACTCCATCGCAAACGCAATAGTTGCACCAGTAGATATTGTATCTATTGCTGCTCTATTACATAAATCATTTATCTCGAATATTGAAAGTAAATCATTATTGAGTAAAAGAGCTCCAAAAGAACAACATGTTTCATATTCTGGAAGAAATGTTTCATCTAGATTTATTTCTGGAACTTTTAAAATTCCACCACATTGAACTGGGCAACTAAAACATCCATATTCTCTGATTTTATATTTTTGAATCTCAATTGCAGACAAATCTTTTGATTTTTTAAATGGAAAATCATACATCCCTATTCCAGTCCAGTTTTTTATTGGAGAATCGTTTGTTTCTGCTGATAGAGTATTTGCAACACTAGTTCCAAAAGATTTATAAATTTCTCTTATCATTTTTGGAGGTCCGGCAAACCTTATTCTAAATCTCCGAATTGTTTTAGCTAATCTTGGGACGTTTTTAAGGATTGATCTTATTAATTTATTAGGCACCTCATTTGTTCCATTTTCATTATAGATTTTCACTAATTCTAAAAATTTATCTCGATTATGGATTGAAATTTTTTTATTTCCCTTTAAAACAAGAGCTTTTAATTTTTTAGAGCCCATTATTGCCCCTAAACCTGCTCGAGCGGCAATTCTTCCCTTATCATTAGCAATGCCAGAAAGATAGGACAATCTTTCACCAGCCTGTCCAATTCCTGCAACCTTAATAAATTTACCATGTTTTTCCTTCATCTTAGATTCCGTTTCGATTATATCTAAACCCCAAATCTCTGAAGCATCTAAAATTTTCTTTTCATCCTCAATTATCGAAATATATTTAGGTGTGTTAGTAGCACCTTTAATTATAATTGCATCATATCCGCATTTCTTTATCTCAGGGCCAAATGTCCCTCCACTATTAGTATCTCCCCAAGTCCTTGTTAAAGGAGATTTACCTGCTACCATATACCTCCCTGAAAACGGTGCTGCAGTTCCCGTTAATAATCCCGGAAAAAAACCAAAAACAGATTCAGCACTTAATGGATCAATATTAGCTGGCATATTTTCATAAATCAATTTTACACCTAATCCATATCCTCCAAGATATTGACGATAAATCTCTTCGGATAGTGATTCTTCCTTAAAATTCTCTTCTGTAAGATTAATCCATAAAACTTTTCCAAAAAAACCAGTTCCCATATTCAACTTTTAGATTACTTTTAGGTTTTAATAAAATCAGATTTAAAAAATTTATCGAAAAAGGTTTTCAAATTTATACTATTTTGTCATTCATATTGAAAAAATACAGGTTAAACATCATTTTTATTAAAAGATCGCATGGAGATATAAGTCTCATTAATAATAAGTTCATAGCTAGTGTTAAGGGATCAATATTGCTTTAATTATTATTAAAGAAACATTTAAATATACAATTTATTATATTATAAATGGTACCAATTTACGCCATCATTCAGAAATAACCCTCCATTTGTTGTTTCAGAACAATTTCAGCATTCTAAAAGGAACCACATAAAATTTATATAATTAAATTAAAATTGAATAAAAATCTGTAAAAATTAGAAAAATGGCTATGTCTTTAGTCCCAACAATCAAAAACAATCAGATTTCATTACAAAAATTCATTGATTGGGATAAATTTGAGAATGTTTTTTATAATAATTTTTACTTAGATAAATATAAAATAGTAATCAAGATGCCTCTTCTTCCCAAAGAAGAACTAAAAGATGAAATTAAAATTAAAAAATTTAATCTTGAAAAATACACATTTCTTATTTCCTATGATTAGGAAATAGTTAAGGTTTTTAGATTATTCACTCCTCCTTGATATCTTTGCTTTTTTCTCGGCTATAATTATTCCAACAAGAAAAACAAATGTAAAATCCCTCTTCCATTAATACTAAGTCTTTTGTTGATCGAATCATACCACATTTAGAACATTTTTTCAGCATAATTAATTATAATTCTCACTTTCTTTAATATAATATCAAAATTGAGTTGTTCTATTGACAGAATTTATTATTAGGATTTAAAAACAGAAAGTTTGTGATGAAAACAAATAATTTGATAAAAAATGCATTTTTGATATATTATAATACAAAATGCCAAAATGAGGAAAAATAATGCCTATTTTAGGAATTGATTATGAAACATGTATAATTTGTCGCAATTGTATAAAAGCATGCGGAGGAGCTTTATTTCTGGAAGTTGAGAAAGAGAAAATTGAATTTCAGGATCCTGAGAATCAATGTATATTATGTGGTCATTGCATTGCTAGATGTCCTGAAGATGCTATTTTATATGAAGATATTGGAGAATCTTTTACTTTTGAAGGTGTAAATAATCCTGAAAACATTTTAAGTTATCAAAGTTTTTTAAAATTCCTCCAAGCACATCGATCCATTCGCCATTATAAAAAAGATAAAGTTCCCATAGAATTATTAGAAAAAGTTGTCACAGCAATGTCCTATGCTCCTACTGCTAGAAATATAAAAACCCAATCTATAAGAATTATCTCTAATCCAGAAGAAATCAAGATTCTTTCTGATGCTATTCAAAAGGAATTTTTCGAAAATATTTCATTAAAAGAAACATATGGACAAAGGTTTTCAGATCTCGCAAAGGAGTTTAATGCGCCAATCTTTTATGATGCACCTCACGTTATTTTAGTATACTCTTCGTTGGATTTGGAATTTGAGTCTAATAACATAGCAAATTTGATTACATATGGAAGATTAGCAGCGCAAACTCTTGGATTAGGAACATGTTGGAATGGTTGGACTCAGATTGCAATGAAACTCAATCCAAAGATAATGAAATTAGCAAAGATACGTGGTAAAAAAGTTGGTGTAATTACACTCGGGTATCCCGATGTAAAGTTTTATCGTACTGCTCCACGTAAGCTTAGGAAAGCTAAAGGTTTAAACTGATACAATACAGAAAAAAGCATAAAAAAAATTATATATTTTTTGATTTTAAAAATTTAGCATATTGCCACATTCTTATTAAAGTCCATACTCCTTCTTCAGGATAGTAAACAGGAATTCCATGATCTTGTAAGTATGCTACAAATTTTTCTTCTCTGGTATTATAACAAGTTAATATAATAGGTTTTTGATATTTTTTTTTATATTCAATTATCTCATCAAAAAGAGCTATAAAAAAATCTTCCATCATTTCTCCAAAATTTTTCATAGTAACAACACTCTCATGTTCTCTCATAAAATCTGGTACATTTACTAAGTGCCTAAAATATTCTGTTCCCATAAGGCCATAAAAAATAAGGGAATCAATTTCATCGCTTTTTAATAGAATTTCGGGTAATACATTTAAGAAATTTTGCATATCATCTGAATATGTTAGATCAATTGGATTTATTGTTGAAGCAGTTTCCGGCATCCATGGTTTCAATTTCATTTGTAATTCTTTACTTAGCATTGGAACTTGCATTCCATTACTTTCAAATAGATCTGACATTAAAGTACCCGGACCTCCTCCCATTGTAAGAATCGCTACCCGATTTCCTTTAGGAAGAGGGAGTGAATCGAATGCATTAAGTAAATTTAACATATCTATACTATTTTTAACTTTTATTACTCCTGTCTGTTCACATATTGAATCTATAACATAACCAGGAGAAGTAATTGCTGCTGTATGAGATTTTGCTGATCGTGTTCCTGCTTCTGTTTGTCCAATTGGTATTATTACTATAGGTTTTTTCTGGTTAATCCTATCTAATAACTCGATAAATTCTTTTCCTCTCCTAACTGCCTCAAAGTAAATTCCTATACTTGTAGTTTCGTCATCTTCTTCAAAAACTTCTAAATAATCGACTAGATCGGTATTAACTTCATTACCGACAGAAATTATTTTTGAAATTCCTAATCCTATTTTTGAATTGATAGCAATTAATGGTTGAACCGCATACGTTCCCGATTGTGAGACAATCGATACACCTCCTTTTCTTGGAGGATATGGTACATGAGTTATATTCACATTAGGGGTAACTACTTCACCGGAACAATTAGGTCCCATGATTTTAATATCATATTTTTCAGCAATCTTTTTCATTTTATCTTGAGCATCTTTATTTCCTACTTCGAGAAACCCTCCAGATAAAATAATAACGTGCTTCACTCCTTTTTGACCACAATCCTCAAGAATAATATTTATTAATTGTGGATTAATTGCCATTACTACTAAATCTATTTGCTCGGGAATGTCTTTTATATTTTTATATGCTTTAAAACCTAAAATTTCTTCCTCTTTTGGATGAATAGGAATCACCTTACCTTGAAATCCCGCAGATAATAAATTCGTAAGATGAATACTTCCAAATTTTTGCATTATATTAGAAGCACCGTAGAATGCGACTGATTTTGGATTAAAAAATCCTTCAAATTCCGCTAGTTTAGACATTCTAATTGACCTCCTTTAGAATAATTCTAGCATCTACAACCATTAATCCTTTACCCGCTTCAAATACAATTACAGGGTTTAAATCAAGTTCAATTATTTCAGGATTTTTCATTAAAAGATCGCAGCATTTTAGCATAATATCAATAAGTTGATTAATATCCCCCTTAGGTTGTCCACGATATCCATTCAATAAGGGAAAAGCTTTAATACTTCGAATCATCCTATTTGCTTCTTCCTTTGTAATAGGACAAACCCTGTATGACACATCTTTAAAAATCTCAACAAAAATTCCTCCAAATCCAAACATAAGAACTGGTCCGAAATTTTTATCTCGTATACCCCCTATAATAATCTCAGCAACACCTTTTTTAGCCATTTTTTGGATATTTACTCCAATAACTTCAGCATCTGATTTGTAATCTTTTCCATTTGCAATTACTTCCTCATACGCTTGAATTAACTCATCTTCAGATTTAATATTTAATCTAATAACTTTAGCATCTGTTTTGTGTACTATATCTGGACTCATTAATTTAGCTACAACCGGATATCCAATTTCGTTTGCAAATTCTATAGCTTCACTTAATGTTTTTGTATTCTTATATTCCCCAACCGGAATATCGTATACAGAAAGAAGATTCTTACTTTCATATTCCATTAAAAAATATCTATCCTCTGCCAAAATATCGTTTAAAATTTTATTTGATTGCGTAATTTTGATGCCCTCCTTATTGTACAACTTTAAAGATATTAAATGATAAATTTGCCATTCTCATAAAATAAATAGTAATTAGGGCAAATATAATATCCATTAATCCAAATAATAGTAAGCCGATTGCAATCTCAGGGTTCAATATCATATTAGGTATAATTATAACCTGAATTGCAAAACGTAAGAATGTTATTAAAATGATATTTAACAAATATTTTTCAATATTTAGAGATGAGAAAATCAAAATTAAGCCAACAATTATTGCTAATAACCCTCCAGTTTGAGAAAAAATTGGATATTCTAATTGAAGAATATTTGATCCTAATAAATTTAATAAAGGTATGATAAAAAATATCATTAATATCCCAAATAAAACCTCATAGATCCCTCCAATCAAGCTGAAAATCTTCAATAATCTTTTTGCTTTTCCCTCATCCATTTTTAAATCACAAAATATTTAATTAACGACCTAAAAAGTTAGGATCTCTTTTTTCAAAAAATGCTAATAATCCTTCAGTAAAATCTTCTGAATCAAATGATTTAAACAAAGCATCAGCTTCATTATCAAGTGCCTGTATTGTTTTATCTTCAAGGAGTTTATTAATAGCTAACTTTGCTAATCCAATCGAATAAGTAGGACCCTTTGCTAACCTTTCAGCAACTTCTATAACTCTATCTATAAATTCCTGAGCGGGAAAAACTCCATTGATTAATCCTATGTTTAAAGCTTCCTGAGCACTAAACCTATCACCGAAAAAGATCAATTCTTTCGCTTTATGTATTCCTACTATTCTGGGGAGAATATAGGTGGAAGACATCTCAGGAATGATCGCTCTCTTCATAAAAAAAGTACCAAGTTCTGCATTATCTGCAGCATATATTAAATCACAATTTAGCGCAATATTTAACCCGCCTCCTAAAGCTAACCCATTTATAGCAGCTATTATGGGTTTAGGTGTTCTTTGTAACTTTAACACTGTTCTTTTTTGAGAAACATCAATTTCTAGTTCTCCTGATTGCATTTTTCCTCCATCTTCAACAGTATCTACATCCCCTGCCATCCCTTGGCTTGCTTGATTAAAATCTCCTCCCGTTGAAAAAGCACGACCTTTTCCAGTAATAATTGCTGCTCGAATTTCTCTATTATTAGTGATTTCGTCTAAAGCATCATATATTTCATCAAACATTTTGCCATTTATGGCATTTAATTTATATTCTCTATTGAAAGTGATAATACTTACATTATTTTTAAGTTCAAATAAAATATATTTGAATTCCATTTCTTAAACCTTATCTAGTTTTATTTTAATATAAAATGAAAAAAAAATATTTTAATATATTTAAGACTCTATTTCATTAACATTTGCATTTTAAGCATGTCTGACATAGGACCCTTTGCCTTTAGTTTACCACCCATAAACGCTTTTGTTGGACTTAATTCGCCATCCATGATATCAATAATAACTTCACTTTGGGTTGTTATAGTTATGTCAGGTTCTTCAATTTCACCCTCTTTAATTTCACACTTAGCATCCTTAAAAACAAGATAGTAATTGTTTGTATCAGTAAAATTGAATTGTAAAGTTTTATTAAAATCTGCGAATCTTTCTTGATATGCAGGATCATCCAACTTACTAACCATCTTTTTAATACCTTCAATTAATTCTTCATCTACCATTATTATTACCTCCTACTTTTTTACTTTTATTAAAAAAAAATCTAATTATTTTCCCTTCCATTTTGGTTCTCTATTCCCCTCCATGAAAGACGTAAAACCTTCAATAACATCTTCACTATGGAATAATTCTTGGAATGGTTCCCATAAACTGCCAATCGCTCTAGTTCTCGTATAATGGTATCCTTGTTGAAACCATTTTTTAGTCCATTTGTGGCTTAATGGGGCAACTTTTTTCATTCCTTCTGCCATCTCCATCGCAGCATTCATTAATTCATTATGGGGAACTACTTGATTAACTAAACCCATCCTATGGGCTTCATCTGAGGAAATAATTTTACCAGTTAATAGTAGTTCCTTTGTATGACGCATTCCAATCAATTCGGGAAGTAATAGGAATGCAACACCGCTCGCTAAACCTCTTCGATTTTCCCAAAAACCCATTACTGCATCATCAGCAGCAATAGCACAATCGCACCATAATGTTAGTTCAAGCCCTCCAGCATATGCATAACCATTTATAGCAGCTATTATAGGTTTTGGATAACGTGCCATTAATTCACAAGGATCGAGTAAGATACCAAGAAAATCTCCTAGATTCGTAAAACCTGTAGAAGACATTTCTTTTATATCTAGCCCCGCTGAAAAAGCACGACCTCCCTTATATTCATCGTCATTTCCTGTCAATATTATAACTCTTACGTTTATATCATCCCAAGTATCTGATAATACTTGCCCAATACTTGCCCAAACATCTCTGCATAAAGCATTTCTTCTTTCTGGTCGGTCTATAGTTATTATTCCAACCTCATCCTTCACTTCAAATTTAATTTCTTTATATTTTGCCATTCAAATTTACCTCCATAATTTATTTATAATTTATCAGCTTCTTCTTTTGTTGGACCCCTAACAGATGGAGTTAGCATACGTTCATCAACATCTTGCTTGAATTCTTGTCTACCAATAAATAATTTCAGTATGTCATTTGACCCACCCGCTATTTCCATCAATGCTCCATTTTTTAATACGCTACCAATCCCCGTTTCTTGAAGGTATCCATCACCACCAACGATGAAAAGAGCATCTAAAGCCATTTCCGTTAATGATTGAGTTCCAAATATTTTTGCAGTTGAAGATTTTAATGCAAAAGTAAACATGTCCGCTTCACCCGTGTCAAGTAAATGTGCGAGATAATAGATATAGACCCTTATAAGATGCATTTTCATTGAAATATTTGCCATTCTTAATTGTACACCATTATACCGAGAAATTGGACTTCCAAATTGGACTCTTCTTCGACCATAAGCCCGTGCTGTCTCTATCAGATTTTTTGATGAACCTACTACACTTGCTATTCCTAATCTTTCAATATTTAGTGCACTTGTCATGACCGTCCATCCATCGCCTGGATCTAATATCATATTCTCTTTTGGTACCCTCACATCACGATATCTTATTACAGAATTTGCCATTTCAACGTCTCCAATTAAATCATTAATTTTTTCAATTGAAATACCTGGAGTATCTGTTGGTACAATAAATGCAGTAAGATGCCGATGTATTCTTTTCATTTCGGGATCACTATTGGCATAAAGCATATGATAATCCGATAGTGCACCGAGTGTAATGTAACGCTTCCAGCCATTTAAAACCCATTCATCACCATCCTCCTCAGCGTGAAGCTGAATTCCAGCAGCATCATTACCAACGTCAGGTTCTGTCACTGTAATCGAAGCCCATTTCTCTCCTTTAACTATAGGTTCTAAAAATTTCTTCTTCTGAACGTTTGTACCAAATAAATGTATTGGACCTGCACCAAAGACACTAGTTAATAAGGGATTTACATTTAAGTTCGATCGGCCAATTTCCTCATTTAAGATAGTATAACCCGCATATCCTTTATCACGTCCACCATATTCTTTCTCAGCTAAAACCATTAAAGGATGGAATCCCTTTTCTACACACAGTTTTGAAGCACTCCACTGGATTTCCATTGGATCTTTATTTTGTTCTAGTAATTTTGTTGTTCGTGGTACCAGTTCAGTATCACAAAAATTTTCAACCTCATCAGCAAATTCTTTAGTTTCTTTATCCCACCAAGGCATGTAGTCAAAAGGCATTTATCGATATCCCTCCGCATTGTAATTTTTATATGCATCTTTACCCATTCCATATTTTAGGTTTACATCACCGATTTCATTTAATCCTTGCCATGAAATTTTTGCTAGCTTGATATTATCACCCTCTTCATAGAGATTTGCGAGGTTCGCATCTCCTAAAACCCTTAATACTGGTTGTATGTCCTTATTTTTCACTCCAAGTAATTTAGCCATTTGAGGGGCTTCCATATGTAGAGCTTGATTATGTTCGAAACTTTTCGCTAATAATTTTAAAGCTCGTAATTCTAATTCTTCATACAAATTATAACACCTATTTTTTTTAATTTTTGACTATAAATTTTTAATAAATTTAGATTTAAGACAATATATTTTTTTATTGAAATTATATATAAATTCTTTGATACATTGATCATAAATTTGTTAAAAAATTAACCCTATAACTATTTTAAACCTTTTTAAAATGAGTTTAATTTTTTCTAAATTATTTAAATTGATTTAAATTATCTTTTTAATTATAATAATAATATTGTAGAAAGTAAAAATTTGAAAATAGGATTAATCTTGAATGTAAATGATTTGTTATTTGAATTTTCTAATAAAGAAAGATATAACCTACTCAAATTTTTATATTATGAAGGAAAAAGACATAAACAAATCCAAAGAGATTTAAATATTCCCGGATCTGAAGTATCTCGCCATATAAAAAGATTAAATGAAAAAAATCTGGTTATTAAGGATATAAATAATGAGTATAGGATAACTAATATTGGGAAAATTTTCCTACGAATGATGGATATCTTTGAGGTTTCATTAAACCATAGAGATTTCTTAAATAGTCATGACATAACGTCAATTCCGGTACATCTTATATTTCAATTAGGAAAATTAAAAGATATAGAATTTGGGGATAAAACTATGGAAAACATGGAAATCTTTGAAAATTTAGTAAAAAATTCTGAAAATTTTCTTTATGCAATAACAGATCAATATCAAAAATCTTTATTGAAGGAAGCTGAGAAAAAAATGAGAGACCAATCAATTAAGATACGAGCTTTAGTAGACAGGAATCTATTAAAATCCTATAATATACCTGATGGCTGGTCAAAATTATTTAAAGATCCAAAAATATTTTTTAGAGATATGTTAGAAAATATTCGAATTTTGGATGAAATTAAAATCTCATTGATTGTTTCTGATAAAGGAGCGATACTCTTTTTAAGTAAAGATGGTGAAATTGATTATAGTCAATGTTTAATTGATAATCATGAAGTATTTATAAACTGGATTAAAGAGTTATTTGAATGGTATTGGATAAAAGGTAAAAGTTTACGACATTTTATTCGGAAAGAAATGCTTGTAAATCAATAAAAATAACTATAAATATCCAGAAATCTAAAATATGTAGTATATTATAGTAAAAATAAACTGAATTAATTCTTTTTAACCTTTAAGTTTAGTTTTTTCTTCAAGAATCATATCATAAAGATCATCCATAGTTTGAGGAGGAATGTATTGTTCTTCCTTTTTATGGAGTATTATTGCATCAGAAGGACATACAGCAACACAATTTCCACAACCTATACATCTTTTTCTATCAATTGAAGATACATCATCATTAAGAGTTATTGCTTTAAGTTGACAACGTTCAACACAGGAACCACACCCATTACATAATTCAGGATTTATTTCTGAATAAAAATTAGATACAACAAAATCGGCTGGATTAGGAACTTTTAACAATCCTGAGATCCCTCTATCACAACAATAACAACAGCTGCAAATAAATTCGACATTTTGAGAATTACTTGGTCGGAGAATTAGACCTTCTTCTTGATTTGTTCGCAAAATTCTAAGAGTTTCTTCTTTGCTAATTTGAGTACCCCATCCCTGATCTACATACAATTGAATCAAATCTCCAAATCCTAGGCAATTGTCCCTATGTTTAGTCATTTTACATGGTTTTCCGTGCATATCCATTTCTTGACGGCAGACACAATTAATTTTTGCGAAGGGCCCTTCGCACTCTTCTATGATCTTTCTAATATTATCATAAGGGGCAATTACAAGCTCTGGATCAAGACTTTTTTCGACTGGTATTGTTCGAAGCTGATGGTAATCAGTTCTATTAGCTTCAACACCCCATATTTCACCCAAGTATTCACTAAAGTCTTTTAAAAATTCTTTTGTAAGTTTATTAACTTGGAATTCATACATACCAATAATTAACATTGCATTAGCATAGTATTTCTTATCTCCTTCTCTTTTCGACAAAATGGAACCTTTTTTGACTAAATTATCTAAATTGGTTTCTAATTCTTCTAAAGAGATTCCAGTATTTTTTATTCGTTCAAAAATATGTTCTAATGGTTCAAGATCTCTATTCCACCCAAATCTTAAGAATGTAGCAATTTTCGCTTCTTCAGGTGTAAAAAGGTGCTTGAGAACTCGAATATCTGAACCAGATTTAGCGCAAGGGAATCCAATTGGCATTTGATCAAGGTGTTCTTGTAATTTTCTATAAATGTCAGAATCTTCAACAATACTTACATCAACCATAAGTTATTCATCTCAATATTAGTTGAATTATTTGTTACTTATTATAGTTAATTTTCATTTTATTAATTCTTTTTTAATCAAAATGAAAGAATAAGAACTTTAGAAATATTAAGTACTCATAATTTCAAACACGTTATTTAAGTTAATTTTATCCACGTTTCAGAAGTACTTAATGCTATGTATGTCTGCAATTTTTCATTTGCTGAAATATGAATTAATTGTTAAATATTTTCTAATCTAATCATCTCGATTTATTATATGTTCTGGGTATGGCTTAATATTTTTCAGAGATTTACGTAAAAATAAAGGATATAACCTCAGTTCCTCTAATTGATTTATGTTAACCCATTTAAAAGTTAGTTCAAGTTCTTTTCCATAGAACTTATCTTTTTCAAACCCCAACTCAGTTTCTCTTCCATAAAAAGTATCATTTTCAAACACTAGTTTTGAATCTGGAGGAAATTCCATGAGATAAAAAATAGATATTTCATGAAAATCATTACCCTCAAAATAAAAGAAATTCTCTACAAAATAAAGAAGTCTAATTACCTTTATATCTATACCAATTTCTTCTTTCATCTCTCTTATAAGTGCATCTTTAGAAAGTTCTAAAATTTCACATCGCCCTCCGGGTAATGACCAGAAATCATCAATGATACTTCTATGAACAAGTAATTTGTTATCATAAATCGCTACTCCAGCAACCCTGTAAACAAAGATTTTTCCATCTTTTTCGAAAGTTATCATTTGAATTAATTTAGTGTTCTACTATTAATAAAACTTGTATATTTTTATTGGATTGTAAAATAGTAGAATCAAGAATTAAAAAACAAAGAAATTTATTAATTATTTTTTATACATTTTAATCTCTGAAACCGTAATATGCGTTGATAAGCAATAGTAAAAACCCTACTAAAGTCAAAGAATAATCAGGTAAGGTAAATATTGTTAAATCCCATTCATAGGAAAAACAAATTAATGAAATTACTACTATTACAAACATAACAACTGAGAGGATATTTCTTCCTTTTCGTTTCCACCAGCTTGTTTCTTCTAACAATAGTTTTTCGATAATTTCAGCTTCCGATAGAGAAGCATCCATATTAGCAATTTGATTTTTCATTCTTTTCTTTTCTCGAGAATTTGCAACTGATCTAAAAGAAGCACCAATGATGAATAATATGATAATTATTAGCAGATCAAATATTGTGTTTGTAACTTCAAAAGTAACCTTTCGTATGGAATAATGAACAATTAAAGTTATGATCAACATAGATACTAAAATAAATCTAACAGAATATTTAGGCAAGTATAAAGGCATCTTTTTTCTTGTTGAATCTTGGATAATTAAATCAGGTTTTTTCATTTCTTCGACAATAGTTTTTATTTTTTCGTGCTCACTTCTTCTTGCCTCAAAATAGAAGGCAACTACAACAAATATCACATTTACTATCAGACCGGGGATCACCTCACCTCTTAAAATATACCAAAAAGGAAACGCTACCAGTAGAATAGTGCTAAGGCCTCGTACAGTCCCTCGTGGCATTCCAAGTGGATGCCCTTCAACTTTACCACCTTGACTAAATCGGTTAATTAAAACCCAAATTCCAAAAATTGCAAGTAAAATAAATGATATCATTATTTTTTTTCGCTCTTTTTTTTCTATTTAAATAGATTTTGAATAGATTTTGTTTTATTTTATGAATTATTTGATTTTAAGATTTTTAAGACTTTGGTAATTATTTATTAGAAGCTCTATAGAAATATATATTTCCTAATTCAATAAATTTGAATATAATCATGTAAGAGTGATTTAATCTTGAGCGTTTAAAGTTATCATCTGTTATAAAAAGATTGAAAAATTAAAATGTCTGGAGTTTCGGGGTATTTTGAGACAAGAGAAGATATTTTGTTCGCTATATAGCACTGTGGATCTGATTATGTGTCGAATTTAAGAAATCATATTAAGTTGTATGAAATATTTGCATCACCTTTCTCTCATCCATTAGTGGTATGTATCGGAAAAAATGATCGATTCTTTCCAATTGAAGGTATTTATAAAGCAATTAATTAGCTTGAAAATCTTTTAATAGATTTTCAATCAATCGAACATATATCTTATAGAGACAAGATTTACTATATCTAATTAATCACAAATGATAATAATTATATTTATATATGCAATGGGATATTATTAACATGAATTCAATTAACAATGTGAAGTTGTATATGTAAAAGAAATACAAATTTTGAAATTTAATTATCTTTTTTAGGTGAAAAATAATGTCTGATGATAGTAAGTCCAGATCTGATCCACATCTGCGATCTAGTTATCAATATTTAAAATCGGATGTTTCGGTTCCGTATGGATTAATATCCATTATTGTGATTGTAATAGATTTAACTTTATTTTCTATAAGTCTAGTATACTCTCCTCCCCTTCAATGGTGGCTATTTCTTGGTGGATTAGTACTAATTACCATATTATTTTATTACATTTTTATTAAAACTAATAATTCTAGAAGAAACGGTAAAAAATATAATGAGATAACTAAGGAATTATACATAGCTACTAAAAATAAGTTAACTAAATATTTAAAAACAAATATAGGGAAAGCATACACAGCGGAAGCTTTGTTAAATAAATTAGATGATAGTATTAAAAATTCATATTACAAGAAATATGTAAAGAACAATGGAAAAAGAATCCTAACTGAAATGGTTTCCGATGAATATATCCAGATAGCTTATGAAAATGGACAAACGCATTATTTCTTTCTGAGTGATTAAACTTATAATAGATGGATTGTTTGAGCTTAAAAACTGCACTTCCTTGAGATCTTAGAAGGAGGGAAATCAAACAGTATTCTTAGCTCAAATTCTACTATAAGCCGTGATAAACTTTCTTCTTTTATCTAAAATTAAGATATTACTTTTTTCTAGAGTTTAAAATCTCTACGCGATCAGCTAAAATAGCTTTAATATTTTCTCTATCCATAGGAAACCATTTCATTGCTAAAATCCATAGTATTACTCCGGGCAGAATACATAAACAAACAATTAATACTGTTATTTGATAATTTGTACTTGTAAAAGCTAACATAATTCCGCATAATAAGGGGCCAAGACCGCGCCCAAATTGTTCTAAAAATTGGTTCCAAGAAACTATTTGACCTTGTGCTTCAGGTAAGTTGATCTGTTGTATTACCGGACTTTGATTTACAATATAAAGAGAAAAGATACTTCTCGAGGTGAAAAATAACGCACCCATCAGCCACATAGTAGGTATTGTCATAATATAGGCAATATTCTTACCCTGTTCTGGGCTTAATGGAACCCAGGGTAAGAAAAAGAAAAGAGCGAAAGTAATTAAACCTCCTATTATAGCAATAACTATAATTGGTAATCTTCTTACTGGGTCTTTTAGAGCTATTTTGTCACTAACTCTGGATAGAAATATTTGACCCACCAATCCGCCTGTTAATCCAAAAAAAACCATAAAAACTCCTATTGAAAATGGGGCTAAATTATAAGGGGGATTTTGAACATAATTTAAAATTAAAAAATTGAGACTACTCATAAGAATGCAAGTAAAAATTCCTTCAATAAGAGCTACAATATTAGTTCTGCTAAGCATAGTTTTCCGCATCATTTCTTTATCTATCTGAAAATCATACTTAATGGAATCGTCTTGAAGTAAATCGAATAATTCTTCTTGTTGAGCACCCCTTTTAGGCTCTTCATTGTTAAGTGCAAAAATTAGACCTCCGAGAAGAATAGATATTCCAATACCCCAAAAAAAAAATCTCCAAAGCCCAATTTGGACTAGGAATGTAGCTATTAACCAACCTATTATATTTGTTGTATTAAGTACAATTTGATATACACCAAAAAATCGAGAACGGTAAGCTCGGGGGACGATATCATTAGATAATGAATTAATAGCTGGCCATGAACCTCCAGCAAAGAAGCCAAAAAGAGCAATGAAAGTAAAAAAATACCACCATGTGTTATCTTCACCACCATAAACAGCAAATCCTAAAGAAAGCATTGAAACTCCTCTGAACAGAGAAATAATGATGATAATTTTTTTTCGAGAGTATTTATCAATAAGTTTACCAAAAAGTAGACCCGCAAAAGAACCGCTCCAAGATAATGTTGTATAAAGTATTCCCATTTCCAACGCATGAGTTTCTGCTAGATCGTTTGGCCAAATAATTAGAGCAAGGGGTACCACAAGTACAATCATTGCCCCATATGCTACACTTTGAAATCCATTTAATATATAAAGAGGCCAAAATACCTTATTGAATGACTTTTCAGAAGGAGTATTTATTCCCTTAGTCATTTTCCTAAGTTTGTATTATTTTATTCCAAAGATGGTTTGTAAAATGAGATTTAAAATTTTAATTTTTTGATAAAAGGTTTATTCTTTTGTTTTTAACACATACTAAAAAATTAGATAAAAATAAAAATACTTTTTAGCTTTATTTTCAATAATTATGAGTTAACTAAAAAAGTGGATGAAATTGAATCAAATTTTGGATTAAATATCAAAATTTTCTCTAATAATGCTTCCTTACAATCATAAGGACATACAATAATAGTTGTTGGTTTCACTAAATTTTCAATTGTTTCGAATAGAGAAATGATCATCATGGGAATGGCTCATTAAAATAAGATCAGCCTTTTTTTTCAGATTTTCTTCTGATAATTTGGCAGGATCCACATATATAGTTATTTCACTATCAATTCTGATACAAGCACTTCCATAAGGGTGATCGCTTTCTAACCATTCAATTTTCTTAAGAAACTCAGATAACTGCATATAATTAAAGCCTAATATTACTATTATGTTGTTCCTAACATTTTTATTGCTTTTTGGCCAACATCATAAGCTTTTTTCATTATACCACTTTTTTCACGCACTGCACCACGATTACCTACCCCCGGAGCTAATATTGTATCTAATAATTCCATATTCAAATAGTGTAAAACGTCTGTAAGGATACCTACTGTATGGCGTGCATACTTTGGATGTCCTCCTTCAAAGGGAATAACAAGAATGACTCGCTTTCCTTTAAAATCTTGATGTTTTGGACAATACCATCTATCTAAAAATAGTTTAAATTGTGCTGTAGGACCCCACCAATATATAGGAGTACCAAGAACCCAGATATCACTTCCCTCCATCTTCTCCAGTAATTCAATCATATCATCTTTATGCATACATTTACCTGTTTTATAGCAACTGTTACAAGCTTGACAGGGATTAATATTTAAATCATTTAATATTACTTTTTTAATTAAAGCTCCAGCATATTTTGCACCGGATAATACTTCATCTACTAAAATCTCAGTGTTACCGCCTCGACGGGGGCTCCCTACAATTCCTAAAACTTGACTATTAGAGCGTTTTAACATATATGTTAAAGATTATTAATATTTTCTTTGATTATTATAAAAAATTTTCTTTTTTCTATTTTATTTATGAAAAATTAGAGGTATAAAATATAAAAAAAAATAGGTAATTAAAAATATAAAAATACTTTTCGCTTAATCATATCTTTTATAAGTAAACACTAGCCAAAAAAATCCTAATACTCCAATTATAAAAGCAATTAAGATGATGTAGTTGATCCAATTTGTCCACCATTCAATACCGCCCCATGTTAACATTATTGATAACGTCTGAACAGCCATAACACTTAATACAACTAAGCCCATTCCCATAGCATATTCTTCTTCACGAAACATGCCAATGCCTGAGATTAAACACCAAAATCCAAGAACGATAGAAACTAAACCTGAAGATCCGAGAATAGCAGGAATGGATATAACAAATCCTACATCAATCCCTACCCAAGCTAAGATATTAATTATACCCAGTAAGACGAAAAGAGCACCGATGATTATCATCAGAAAGTTCAATAATTCATTTGAATCTTTTTTTTTACTCTCACTCATTTTTAATTCAACTTTTTAATTTTATAAGATAAATTGAATGTTAAAGATGAATAGATGAAGTTTATATATAAACTTATTTCATTTATTTAATGATAAAATAATTAGAATATAATTTCTATTGAGTATCAGGTTTTTTAAAGGAGTTGCTATAAATTATACTACAATATTAATTAGAAATTTAGATTTAGAAAATTACTAATTTAAAATTATTCGTGAATTCCTAATGGAGAAAATTGAAAAACTCTATGATAAATTCAATGGTAGTTATTTCTTTTTTATTGGTGTAATAATAAGTATAGTTACAATTGTAATCTCAGTAATGCTTTACACTCTGGGAGGTGCTTCTTATAGCATATTTAATAACTTTATAAGTGATTTGGGCGCAGTTAGTGCTCCTAATAACGCTTTCATTGCTTTTAATACCGGATTGATTGTAAATAGTCTTGTATCTCCATTTGGAGCCCTTTTTTTAGTTGCATACTTTAAAAAAAAGAATATAAGACAAAATTGGATGATCTGGCTTTGGTTTTCTATTGAAATTATTTCGATAATTGCAAATTTCCTTGTAGCTTTATTCCCTGAAGATACTATGAGTGGTCCACATACAGCTGCTGCTATTAATCTTTTTTTCTTTGGAATGTTATCTAATATTTTTTATGGGATTTTGATAATTCTAACTAATAAAGTTGCTAAATATCATTCAATTCCAGGATTTATCTTGGCTATTATTAGTTTTATTTTTATGATGAGTTGGATTTTCATTGATAATATTTCTATAATTACATTATTTGAATGGCTAGTACTATTTGGAGGCTGGATATTTGGTGTTTATATTGGTGTTTTTACATTAAAAACCCAGTAAAATAAAATTTTTTTAAATTTATGTTTAACTTTAATCAAAAGTTCTTGCTAGTGAATAAGCTACTATAAAAATTATGAGAGTTATTAAAGAAAGAATCCAGAAGTTTGTATAGAAAACATTTACAATCATAATACCAGCTACAACGGGTATTGCTGTTAGGATTAATATATCTTTTCTTTCAATCGGTTTTCGGTCTGCCCAAATAAGAAGAATTATCCATCCTAAAATTAAAAATGCTCCAGTTCCCGTTTGATATTTATAAGAGATATCTGTACTTACATTTGGTAGTGATACTGAAAATTCAAATATAACTGAAATGATCATATCAAGGAAAACTAATAGATCAAGAATAGTACCATACCAATAGGTAAATCTAATAAAAATTAGTTTTTTTTCCATATGTCTTATTATTTTTCTATTTTTAAATATTCTCTATAATGTTTATAAAGAAAAAGAAATTGGAATTTAAATAACTGATACCGTAATGATTATCATTGAAACGATAAAGCTGTTTATTAATGTGCTTGAGATTATATTTCCTGTTTTCTTATATATAGCAACATAGATAAAACTCGATAGTAAAGTGGTAGGTAAGGTAATAGGCAAGTAGACTCCAAAATTGAAAAAACTTCCTAATAAAAAGCTAAAAAGTAGCAGAAATACTATCATGTACAAAATCTGTACCCCAAAAGTAATTAATCCCGATATTATCTGTCCTTTAAATCCATCTTTGATTTTATTTTGGAGAACTGTTTGGTTTAGTAAGCTGTATATGAGAAATACAAAGAAACATATCGCAAAACAAATTGGAATGAATACTATTTTAGTGAGAGATGGTAGTATCGCAAAATAGTTTAGCCCTATTGATAAATAGATGATTATATACAAAATGGTTGTTAAGATTACTCCTAATAGTATTTGGTTAATGAAATTCTTTCTACTCTTAAATGGTCCAATTAAAATGTATTTTATAGGAATGTCAGCTTTCTTCCCAATTCTCCAAAGTAAAATTAAGATTGCAAACATTTGACCGCATAAAAGCATTAAAACATTTCCAGCTGTAAATAAAGGAAAGAAATATAAAGGCATAAAAATAAGTATTCCTGGTAAACCAAGGATTAAAGAATAGGCAACTGTTCGTAATGCTAAATTAGTTACTGACACATCAGGCAAATCTACTTTTAAAATTGCTTCGTCCTCTCGATTTGTTTTTCTAGTTTTCAAGATTAATTCATAAAGAGGATCAATAATTAAAAAAAACAAACCAATACCACCAATTAATTGAATTATCAAGATAATACATCTTATATTTACATAAAAATTCTCATCGGGTTGTCTTACATCTGGAAATGTACTAATTACCCAATTTCTAGCTTCTCTTATAAAATCTTGATCCCAAGCGAGTAATAAATGATTAGTGTTATCGTCTAGGAAGATCATTGATGCGTTTTCGTCTTGGAAGCTTCCATAGAGTTTATTTAAATCGATATCCTCAGGAGTCATGTTGAGTCTTAATGCCATACCATCTTTTAGTCTTGATACAGTAACCACTTCGTCAAATCGAGCTTGAATCATGAGGATATTTAAGCTTCGATTAGAACTGGCTTTTATTGAATATTCAGGGTGATAATCTTCTGTGGGTAATCCCGTTCCAATTCCAATGAAACACTTAAAATCGGTATCTTCTGAAATAATTTGATTTCCTGGGAAGCCCCCCATAGAATAACCTATATATCCAAGATTATTTATGTCGACATCATCTCTAGAGTTTAAATAACCTTTAATGGCTCTAACATCATCAATTATCGCTCCTCGATCGATTTCCCCGAGGCTTTGTCCGTGTCCTCTGAAATCAAACACTACTGCGATAAAACCTGCATTAGCCAATTCAATAGCGTATCCTTTCATTATTTCCTTGTCTGCCATAATACCATGCCCAATTATAACGGCTTTTTTTGGATTATTGTCATTATACTTTTGATAAAGACTTTCTTGTGGTTCGAAGACGTTGAAAGAAATCGTTACTCCATCTGAAGTTTGCGTTGTAAGCCCATAAGTGCTTTTAACACTAAAAGGGACTGTAAAGATTAAAACGGTTCCAATTATAAAAACAGAGAGGAAAAAGAAAATCAAAATTACTCTTTTTTTTGTTATAATTCTACTCATATTGCATTTCACATTCAGTTTTTGTTAAAAATTAAAGAGGTTACATTTTGTTTTGATTTCTCTTTTTATAAATTTAATGAAATACCATGAGTAATTTTTTATCATTTTTACCCTTACAAATCGCAATACAAAAAAACAAATTTTATCTTACATTAGATTAAATATCTAATTAACTCAATATTCTTTTTAACTCCAATTTTAGATTAATTTCTGCTAGCAACTATAAAAATATGAAATTTAATAATATTTTTAAAAAATTTTTAAATTTTAGTAATTATCATGGAAACAAATAGAAATATTGAGGACCATAATTTTAAAGAGCAAATCCTTAAAAGTTTGAGTTTTCCTATAATAAGAACCATTTCAGCAAAACTAATAGCAATCTGGCTGATTTTATCAAGTTTAGTATATGGTATTATTGCAATATTAGAAACTAATATCAATTTACAGCAACATTTCCATGTGATTTTTGTAATATTATCGTGTATAACTGGTTTAACATTTGCGTTAGAATATTTTCTCCGCATTTGGACTTATAATCAAAATGTTATAAATAGGGATTTAATTTCAAAACGATGGAATTATTTTACAAGCATTACAGGAATAATTGATTTTCTAAGTGCTATTTCATTTGTAATATTTTTAATAGGTATTTTTGTTTATGAAGTAATGGATATTGCACGATTGTTGCGTTTATTTGTATTTTTTAAATTCAGTCGCTATTCTGGATCTTTTAAAATCATATTAGGGGTAATAAAACGAAAGAAGGAAGAATTATTAATCACGTTAATGCTCTCTTTAATTTTGATGTTTTTTGGATCTATTTTTATATATATTGCTGAACATGAAGCCCAACCTGATAAAATAGCTAATCTCTTTAGCGCTATGTGGTTTACAGCAATAAATCTCTTTACAATAGGATATGGGGATATTGTACCATTAACTCTACTTGGAAAAATCGTATCAGGAGTCATATCCTTTATAGGGATAACATTATTCTTATTACCTGCTAGTGTTATTGTATCGGGATTTCTCGAGGAAATTGATGAAAGGAAACCATCCTTAGAAGTTTGCCCAAATTGTCAAGAAATTATCCCAAAATCTGAGTTTATAATAAAATTAAGAAAGAAGAAAGATAAAAAAAAAGCTTTAAAAACTACTTTCAAGGGGAACTATAAAAAGAAAATTTATAAGTTAATTCAATTTAGATTTCCAACTAAATTAGGACAAAAGATTGTATTTATTTTCTTCGCAAGCATTATAACACTAAATATTTTTGCAATAATGATTGGAACTAACCCAGAATTATCATTAGGGCTTAGATCCTTATTAAATTCTTTGTTACTATTTTCAATCATTGTGTTTACCGCTGAATATTTATTACGAGTCTGGTGTATCGTTGCCTCAAAAAAAGATAAATATAAAGATCCTATTAGAGGGAGGATAAAATATGTTTTAAGCCCAATTGCTATTATTGACATCATCATCCTCGTCGCTCTATATCTTATGGCTGTTTTCAGTAATGTACGCATTTTAGTTTTATATCTACAAATTTTAAGGATGTTAGTTATATTTAAAATTGGGCATTTTGTTGATGTATTTAGAGTTGCGGGATTAATTTTTAAGGAAACAAAACGAGAGTTTTTTGTCACAGTCATACTCTGCGGGATATTTCTTATATTCGCTTCTACATTAATTTATTATCTAGAGAGAAGTGCTCAACCAACAAAATTTTCAGATATCCCTACTGCTTTGTGGATGGGAATTATCACATTTACAACTACAGGATTTGGTGATGTATATGCTATAACTACAGGTGGTCGTTTTTGTACAATAGCTTTAGCCTTTCTTGGAGTATCCCTTTTTATTTTACCCGCAGGTATCCTTGGTTCAAATTTTTTTAGCACTATGCAAAGCTATCGCTATTATAAAATTTGTCCTAAATGCGAGCATATTCTAACCAAACCAAAAATAAAAATTTGAGATTAATTTCACATCTTTTCCTTTAAAATTAGGAGAAAAATTAAGAAAAATTTAGCTGCGTTCCCTAAGTTGAAGATAGGCTTTTAGATATTAACACTCATTACATTTTTAATTTATTGCGTAAGTATTAAATCCTTTTTCACATTTAGAATAACTTAGGAAAAATTTACAACTTATAGTTCTCTTGCTTCATTCCACTTATTCTGATCTGTATGAAAAATATGATTTGAATGATAAACTTTATTTGTTAAATATTTTTTAAATCACATAATAATTTGATTTAGGGGATAGTATTATGTTTGGAAATTTAGAATTCTTTGGCAGTGCGACAGTTGGTGAACGTGGACAGGTTGTGCTGCCGATCGAGCTGCGTAAGAAAATACAACTTCAAGCAGGTGATAAATTAATTGTAATGGGCACAATAGACGATAAATTAATTCTTTTACTCAAAGCAGATTTTTTAACTCAGATTCTTGGGAAAATGGAACAAGGGCAGAATGTGTTGAAAAAGTTATTGAAGGACAATACTAATTCCAAAGCAAACGGAGATATAAAGGCAGATATTATCTAAGTTTTCGGTGGTTTTATGGAGAAAGTTAGGATAATTAGGTATTCAAAGCCTTATCTCATTATGATTTTTATATCAATCGGGTTGTTATATGGTCAAGCAAATTTCGACCTGACGTTACCGGACTATCTCTCAAAAATCGTGAATGTGGGCATTCAACAAGGGGGCGTGGAAAATGCTGTGCCTAAGGCAATCCGGGAGATCGAGATGAATCGGACCTTAATATTTCTTACTCCTGAAAACCAAACAGACGTGCTTAATGTTTATACATTGGTACATAACGCAACTGCAGAAGCTGACCGGTATGTCAAAAAATATCCAGCACTACTTAACCAGTCGGTCTATATATTGACTAACTCGGAAAGCGCGAAAATTGCACATTTAAACCCCATTATGGCCAGAGCCCTCCTAACTGTATCTTTCGTTGAATTATTAATGGTGAATGATACGTTACGAATTCTTATAAATATGCAATTAGGACTTTCTCTCCCAGGCGGTACAGACTTGTTTGAGTATCTTAAAACGCATCCCATTTCGACATTGGTAATTATAGCTGTTGTCGACTCGAAATTTAGCGCTCTTGGGAAGACTATGATTATCCAGGCTGCAACACAGGTTGTTAGAGCAGAGTATAAAGCGCTCGGCATGAATGTAAACCAGCTACAAATAAACTATTTGCTCTACTTCGGAGGTTTAATGATCCTCTTAACTCTACTTTCAATGGCATGCACAATTTCAGTAGGTTATTTGGCCGCAAAGATTGCTACGGGAATGGCCCGTGATATGCGCCGGGATATATTCAAAAAGGTCGAAAAATTTTCGAGTACTGAGTTTGATAGTTTTTCTACAGCATCTTTAATTACACGCTCGACGAATGATATAACACAGGTTCAGATGGCGATAATGATGATCATTCGTATGGTGTTTTATGCTCCAATTTTGGGAATTGGTGGGATCATCCATGCTCTTAATTTAGCCCCAACGATGTGGTGGATAATTGCGATGGCGGTGGGCATATTACTCAGCCTCATCCTCGTAGTCTTTTATATAGCTTTGCCCAAGTTCAAAAGTATCCAGAAATTGGTGGATCGCATCAATCTTGTAGCCCGCGAGAGCTTGACAGGGATAATGGTGGTAAGAGCGTTTAATAAACAACAATTTGAAGAGACTCGGTTCGACAAAGCCAACATCGATCTTACAAAAATATCCCTGTTTATCAATCGTGTTATGGTAATTATGATGCCCTTGATGATGATGATGATGAATGGACTCGCAATCGTGATTATATGGGTCGGATCGCACGAGATAGCTAATGCAAACCTGCAAGTCGGTGATATAATCGCCTTTATGCAATATGCCATCCAAGTGACTACTGCCTTCCTTATGTTGTCGATAATGTTCATTATTTTGCCACGTGCTTCCGTATCTATAAATCGTATTGCTGAAGTCTTAAAAACCGATATTCTAATCCAGGATCCCGAAAATCCAAAGCATTTTGACGAGTCATTTAGAGGAAAAATCGAATTCCGAAATGTTTCTTTCCGCTATACCGGAGCACCAGAAGATGTCTTGCACGATATTTCATTTACAGCTCACTCAGGGCAAGTCACGGCTTTTATTGGACCTACTGGCTCTGGTAAATCTACGCTTGTAAACTTGATCCCACGCCTTTATGAAGTCACCGCGGGAGCGATATTAATAGATAATATTGATGTACGTGAAGTGAACCAACAAGAATTACGTGACAAAATTGGTTATGTGCCGCAAAAGAACGCGTTGTTCTCTGGGACCATCGCGAGTAATCTCCTTTTTGCGGATGAAAACGCAAGTGAAGATGATCTTAAATCTGCTATAAAAATCGCCCAAGTGACCGAGTTCGTGACTGCCAAACCCGAAGGGATGGCTACCGAGATTGCTCAAGGCGGGATGAATGTGTCTGGAGGTCAAAAGCAGCGACTCTCAATAGCCAGAGCCTTAGTCAAGAAAGCTCCAATTAACATTTTAGATGACAGTTTTTCCAATTTGGACTTTAAAACCGATGTTGCTTTGCGCAAAGCCCTCCGAACATCCATATCAGCAAACACAATGCTTATAGTAACACAAAGAGTTTCCACCATCAAAAACGTAGACCAGATTATTGTTGTCAACGAGGGGAAGATTGTCGGGAAGGGGACACATACCGAGCTCATGGAAAATTGTGCTATATACAAAGATATAGCGATTTCACAACTTAACTTGGAGGAATTATTATGATGCAACGATCTGGAGGTCCAGTGAGAGGTCGTGGTCCAATGGGCGCCGCATTTAGTACTCGCGAAAAGGCGACCGACTTTCGTGGGACGATGGGCAAATTATTCCGTTATATGGGCAGATATAAAAAGCTAGTATTGTTGGTCTTCATATTTGCTGCGGCATCTACTATTGCAAACATTATCGGTCCAAAGATTCTCGGAACTGCCACTACCAGTCTGGTTAATGGCGTTATAGCCCAGATTAATGGCACAGGAGGGATTAATTTTGCCTATATTGGAGCAATTTTACTTGGGGTGCTAGCAATATACATTCTTTCGGCAGCTTTTGGTTTTATACAAGGCTGGATTATGGCAGGCGTTTCAACTAATATTGCCTACCGATTCCGTCGTGATATTGCAGAAAAGATTAACCGCTTGCCACTTAAATATTTTGATGGAACTACTCACGGGGAAGTACTCTCTCGCATTACAAACGATGTCGACACGATCAACCAATCATTAAGTCAAAGTCTCACGCAGGTCATTACATCGGTGGTAACGGTAATTGGTGTCTTGATTATGATGTTTACTATAAGTTGGATTATGACATTGATAGCACTTGCAATGCTTCCGCTGTCAATGATCCTAATGGGTGTAATTATCGGCCGGTCACAGAAGTACTTTAAACAACAACAAGATTATCTGGGGCATGTCAATGGCCACGTGGAAGAAATGTATGGTGGTCATATTGTGATAAAAGCATTCAGCGGGGAAGCAAAAAGCGTGGAGAAGTTCAGCCAGTTAAATAATAAATGGTATAAGGGTTCTTGGAAAGCAAATTTTTTCTCAGGAATGATGATACCAATTATGTTATTCATTAGCAACTTGGGATATGTAGCTGTCGCTATCCTCGGCGCGTGGTTGGCAATCCAGAACATAATCACTATAGGGGATATTCAAGCATTCATCCAGTATGTCCGCTCATTCACCCAACCCCTCAGTCAAATTGCTAATATTTCTAATGTCCTTCAGCAAACAGCCGCTGCCGCAGAACGGGTATTTAAATTTCTCGAGGAGGAAGAGGAAATCCTCGATGTACCTAACCCCGTGAGGTTAGAGCATGTCAAAGGATTAGTAGAATTCCAAAATGTACATTTTGGATATAATCCAGATAAAATTATCATCCATAACTTCTCTGCGATAGCCCAACCTGGTCAAAAGATTGCGATTGTAGGCCCAACGGGGGCAGGTAAAACCACCCTCGTCAAGTTACTTATGCGTTTCTATGATTTGAACAGCGGGGCAATTCTAGTAGATGGCCATGACACCCGAGATTTCACCCGTGAAGGCCTACGCAGCATGTTTGGAATGGTACTGCAAGATGCATGGCTTTATAATGATTCCATAATGAATAATATCCGCTATAGCCGTCAAGATGCAACCGACGAGGATATATACGTTGCTGCACGCACTGCATATGTTGACCCTTTCGTCAAAACGCTACCTGATGGATATCATATGGTGATCAATGAAGAAACAACAAATGTCTCCCAAGGTCAAATGCAATTACTGACTATCGCCCGCGCAATCCTTGCAAATCCCCCAATTCTCATCCTTGACGAGGCTACCAGTTCCGTTGACACCCACACGGAGATCTTGATCCAGAAAGCCATGGATGCCTTAATGCAAAATAGGACCAGTTTTGTCATTGCCCACCGCTTATCAACTATTCGCAATGCAGATTTGATCCTTGTAATACGGGATGGAGATATTGTGGAGCAAGGCACCCATAATGAGTTGCTAGCCCGTGGTGGTTACTATGCTGAATTATACAATAGCCAGTTTGAAAAGTTAAATAGTATTTAAGGGTATTTTTATACTTATTATTATTTTAGATTCTATGGTTTTCCAATGGTCAACTATGCTATCTATGTTTATCCCACTTTTAGTACGGATAATTCTTTTAATAATCTTTCTTAGTTTCGCGGTTTTATTGATATAAATTTCTCATAAAACATTATTTCATGAGAATAATCCTTCAAATACATTAATCAAGAATGGATTATTGCAGTAAGTGAGGAATCCCATGTATCTGGGGATACTTATGGTTTACATTGCCTTCATCTGTTTTTCTTTATCACTAATCGCCTTGGCTCTCTTTGTAATTATTTTCAGATCTTATAATCGATCAGTGAATTATGAAGAAAATGTCTTGGAACAATTATTTGGGAAAGATTATTTACAATATAAGCAAAAAGTACCTAAATGGATTCCAAAGCTATTTTGATTGCATAAGTAATTATTTTTATCTTTTTTATTTTGATAAAGTCTATATGGAGACTTCATTTTGAGTTGTTTCATTTGACATGGTTTTAAAGAAGCATTTTCGAAATTTAAATTGAATAAAAATATTTATATAATTATGTTGATTATTCTCATATAAGAATATATATTCTCAAATAAGAATATTAAAAAAATTGAAAATGAAGGAAGAAATAAGTCATAAACAATTTGTAATTCTCGGATTAATAGCAGAAGAACCTTGCCATGCATATAGTATTAATCAACGGATAGAGGAGAGAGGAATGAGAAATTGGACAGCAATAGGTAAATCTTCCATATATAGAATAATTCAAGAATTAGAGAAAATTAAATTAGTAAATTTCTTTGAAGAAGAAGTAGATAATCGGAAACGTAAAGTTTACATGATAACAGATTATGGGGCAAGAATTTTAAAGAAGAAGGTCTTTGACGTAATTAAAAGATTTATTGGTAAGAATGATGAGGATTTCTATGTAGCGTTTTCTATGCTTCCACTTCTTTCTAAAGAACAATTGATTGAGGCTTTTTCGTATTCAATAGTATCAATAAAAAAGCATAAAAATGAGTTAGAAGTAATGCTTAAGAGTAATTCTAATTATCCTATTAATGTTTCAGGGCTATTTATTCATCCTATAAAAATCCTGGAGACAGATATCCTATTTTTAGAATGGGTCTTAGAAGAAATCAAAGAAGGAGAAGGTAAGTATGACTCAAAAGTGGTTAATAAATAAATTCGTTCATAGGGTTGGAAGTCATTGTGAATCATCTTCAATGAGAGATCTTTTTGAATTTCATGGTTTTCCAATGTCAGAGCCTATGGCATTTGGATTAGATGCTACGATGGGTTTTGGTTTTTTTGATACAACAAATAGCATTTCATTTATACCAAAATCAGATATAGCTTTTTTCCTTGGAGGTAAACAAGCTACGATTGATTCAAATTCTTTAGCTTGTCGATTATTAGGGATAACTTTAAGAAAGCAATCATATACAAGTGCAGATAAAGCATGGGAAGAATCTAAAAAAATGTTGGATCAAAACAATCCCTTAATTCTAAAAGTTGATCTAGGATACTTACCTTATTTTGAACAAGAAGGAGAGATTCATTTTGGAGGCCATGCTATTACTCTAGCAGGGTATGATGAAGTAAAAGAAATTGCGTATATAGGCGATACAGAATATGAAGGATTTCAAGAAATTTCTATTGAAAAATTAAAGCAAGCTAGGATTTCTGAATATGGACCTAAATTCATGCACCCTAATAATGTACAATTTTCTATGATAAGAAGATCTGATGGAAAGTATCCACCTTTAGCAGCAGGAGTGAAAGTTGCAATTCAAAAAGTTGTAAATAATATGTTGCGACCATCAGTAAATAATAATGGTATTCAGGGATTGAAACAATTTGCTGCTTCAATTTCCTTATGGAAGGAGAAACTGCAAGGAGAAACAAAGGACCCTCAAGGAAAATCGATCTCGCGGGCGAGACTAATGTTTGGATTACTGAATGGTTATATTGAAGAATGGGGTACGGGAGGGTCTTGTTTCAGGAAATTATATCTTGAATTTCTTAATGAATTATTGACTCATCCACAACTTCGAGATGGTCCGAGAGCGTGGAGTGAATCGGACTTTAATATTTTAAAAGAAGTGATCCCTATTATGGATCAAGTGGTTTATGATTGGAACTTAGTAGCTATAACTTTGAAAAAAGCTGCAAATGAATATAAAAATGACTGTTTAGCATATATTAATTTACAGGATTTACGAAATATTGTTTTAAAGATTATAAAGCAAGAAGAATTGCTATTTAAAAATTTATCACGGATAAAAATCTGATCTTTTAAAGTGAAAGATATGAGTGATTGGAAATCTGTATTAAATAGAGATCCTTTAGAATGGTTATTAGAAGAAAATAATCCCTCGGTTAGATATTTTACTTTAGTTAATATTTTAGATAAAGATGAGAAGTCTGTTGAAGTAAAAGAAACTGAACTAAACATAATGAAAAGTGATATTGTAAATAAAATCCTTGATAACCAAAAAGAAGGAACATATTGGGTAAATCGCGAAAATTTTTATGTATCAACGAAGTATAAAGGAACTGTCTGGACTTTTATACTCTTAGCAGAACTTAATGTAGACGGTAATGATTATAGAATTAAACAAGCTTCTGAATTTATTCTAAAAAGCTCTCAAGATCATCGTAGTGGAGGTTTCTCTATCCATGGACATGAAGATAATGGTGGAGTCCATGAACAAGTTATTCCTTGCTTAACTGGAAATATGGTTTGGGCTTTAATTAGATTTGGATATCTACAAGACCCCAGAATCCAACATGGAATTGATTGGATTTTGCAATATCAAAGACTTGATGATGCAATAGAAAGTGCTCCTAAAGGTTGGCCTTATGAAAGGTATATAAATTGTTGGGGAAAACATACATGTCATATGGGTGTTGTAAAAAATTTAAAAGCATTAGTAGAAATTCCTCCAGATAAAAGATCAAATAAAATAAATGACTTTATTGATAAAGCTGCTGAATACATGCTTAATCATCATGTTTACAAACAAAGTCATAATTTAGATATTGTCGCGAAGCAAGAATGGACTCAATTCGGTTTTCCTTTAATGTGGAAAATCGATATTTTAGAAATTTTAGATATATTAACAAAATTAGGTTATAAGGATAATAGAATGAAAGAAGCTATTGATTTAGTTGTGTCTAAGCAAAATGATAATGGTCGTTGGATTCTAGAAAAAACTTTTAATGGACGAATGCTAGCAAATATCGAACAAAAGGGAAAGGAAAGTAAATGGATTACATTATTAGCTTTAAGAGTTTTAAAACGATTTTATAGTTGAAAAATAGGAGTGGAGAATAAATGAGTATAGATATTTTGAAAGAATTAAATCCAGAAAGAATGCGAGAAGTTTTTCTTAAATATACAAGGAAAGCCTTTGAAATGTTACCTAAGATGGAAAATGCATATATTTTAGATATTGGTTGTGGGTCTGGTATCGCAACAATCGAATTAGCTAAGCTTAGTGATGGAGAAATTATCGGAATCGATATTAATCAGGATGCTTTAGATAAATTTAAATTAAAAGTCGAAAATGAAGGACTCTCAAGTCGTATAAAAATATTCAATCGTTCTATATATAATACAGAATTCCCAGTAGAGAGTTTTAATTTTATTTGGGATGAAGGAGTATTACACCTCCTTAATAGCAAGAAGAGTTTAACAGAATGTAATCGAGTATTAAAAATAAATGGGTTTTTGATAGTAGGGGAAGCAATAAAATGGATTAAAAATAACTTGGAAATCTTTTCTAAATGTGGTTTTAATCTCGTAAAAAAGTTTTTATTACCAGAGGAATGTTGGTTGAGAGAATATTATATGCCAATGCAAAAAAAGATCAAGGAATTATGTCTTAAATTTAAAAAATCTACAGAGTTAGAAAAATTGAAACCATATGAAAGTGAAATTAACATGGTTAAAAAAAATCCTAAAGATTATGATTGTGCATTCTATATTTTTCAGAAAGTAAATTAGAAAAAGTGATGAGTTAGAATATGGATGAGATAAAAATTGTTGGTGCAAGAATCCATAATTTAAAAAATCTAAATGTTAATATCCCCAAGGGAAAAATAATTCTTATCACGGGAGTTTCAGGTTCAGGTAAATCGAGTTTAGCATTTGATATTATATTTGATGAAGGGATGAATCGATATCTTCAATCTATCGGCTTTCCGCCTAAGTTTGAAGATGAAAAGCCATTTGATTTAATCGAAGGGTTAAGTCCCACGGTAGCGGTGGAACAACGAACTACGCGTGTATTTAATCCACGCTCAACAGTTGGAACTAAAACAGGAATTTATAGTTTACTGAGAATGCTTTATGCTACTGAAGGTATATTAATATGTCCTATTTGTAAGGAACCCGTTAATGAAAATCTTGAATGTGAATTATGTGGAATGGTTATAGATAGAAAGCAAATCAAATATTTTTCTTTTAATGAACCCTCTGGTATGTGTTTATCTTGTAAAGGTAGAGGGTATACTATGAATATTACTGAGGATTTAATCGTTCAAGATTACAATAGAAATTTAATTCAAATAACAAAAGCGGGTTCAGCTGTCTTTGCTGATCAAATTAGGTTCGTTGAACAATTACCAAGGTTTTATGATTTTGACATCACAACACCATATAAAGACTTACCAGAAAAAGTAAAGCAAGTCTTTCTATATGGAAGCGGTAAAAAATTACCTTTTGAATGGGAATCAAAAACATTTACTGGAATTTTAGAAAGAAAATTTGAAGGAATCATTCCACATGTACAACGTGCTCTTACAGAGTCAAAAAGCACATATAGAACACAAAAAATTCATAAAAATTTTATGTCAAATAAAAAATGCGAACAATGTGATGGTTATCGAATAAATGAACAAGCCAGAGAGATTAAAATTTCATCTAAACATATTGGTGAGTTAGCTATGATGACTATTGATGAATTAATGGAATTTTTGGAAGGTTTAAATGAAATCCATGTAAGAAGTCCACAGGGTAAAGCAATGTTAGGTAGTTTATTAGAAGGCTTAAAACGCATGATGAATGTTGGTCTTTCATATTTGCATTTAAACCGTTCCTTACCTACATTAAGTGGTGGTGAACTTCAACGATTATCTCTTATGACACATTTAGATGCCGGTCTTAATTCTCTAATTTATATATTAGATGAACCTAGTATGAGTTTACATGAACTAGAAAAGGAATCTCTAATTAATGTATTAAATCAATTAAGAGACTTAGGAAACTCAGTCATAATTGTTGAGCATGATAAACGCTTCATTGCTATTGCTGATGAGATTATTGATATCGGCCCTAGAGCAGGTGTTAATGGAGGTGAAATAATATATCAAGGTTCTTTAGAAGGTATAAAAAGAGTTAATGAATCATATACGGGACAATTTCTTTCAGAGAAAATAGTACTACCTCAAAAAAAGTATAATACTCATCATCCTATCGATGATGATATTAAATATTTAACTTTAATGAACGCAAATACTAATAATCTAAAAGATATAAATGTTAAAATACCTTTAGGATTAATGGTGGGAATTGCAGGTGTGTCTGGTTCCGGTAAGAGCTCTCTTATCTTAGATACATTGGTTCTCTTATTAAAACCATATTTCAAGAGGGGTGCGAAGAAAGAGCAAAAAAAAAAGGATGAAAATGGTGTAGAAGAAGAACAAAATGATGAAGAGTTATTAGAATATTCTGGACACGTAGAAGGATGGGAAAATATCGATGACGTTGTAGTAGTTAATCAGAAACCAATATCACGGGTACGTACATCGACTCCTTGTTCATTTATAGGAATTTGGGATAAAATTCGTAACCTATTTGCTAATACAGCACAAGCTAAAAAGCGAAAGTTTTCTTCAGGACATTTTTCTTATAATTCTGACCGTGGTCGGTGCCCTGCCTGCAAAGGTCAAGGAGTACAAGATCTTCAAGTATCATTCCTAACAAGTTTTACAATTCCATGTAAGGAATGCAAAGGATTAAGGTATAAAACAGAAATACTTGAGGTGAAATATAAGGGTAAAAATATTGCCGAAGTGCTTGAATTAACTGTCAATGAAGCCGCAGAATTGTTTAAATCAGAACTAAACATCTCAAAAGTATTAAAGATATTGGATGAGATAGGAATGGGATATATTGAGCTTGGACAACCTGCCCCTACTTTAAGCGGAGGAGAAGCGCAACGAATAAAATTAGCAAAGGAGTTAGGGAAAGTAAGAAAAAGTAATTCATTATATATATTAGATGAACCAACAGTTGGATTGTCATTTTATGATGCCGTAAAGCTTATGGAATTACTTACTCGATTAGTACAAGAAGGGAATAGTATCATAATTATTGAACATGATCTAGAAATTCTCTCATTTTGCGATTATATTATCGAATTGGGTCCTGAAGGAGGTCCTAAAGGTGGAGAAGTCATTGCTATAGGATGTCCCGAAGAAATTAAAAAAAATGGAGAATCTAAAATTGGTCTATATTTGATCTAATCCAAATAAATAAACTTTATAACTCATATGATAATTCAAATCTGTGGAGCAAGTGAAAATAACCTAAAAGATATAGATGTAGATATAAATGATGGTTTAACTGTTGTAACTGGAGTTTCTGGTTCTGGTAAGACTTCACTAATCATTGATACCCTCTACAAGGAGGCTCGTCGTCGTTTCTTGGAGGTATTCTCCGTAAGTAAAGAAGAAATATATTTAAATCCCGCAAAAGTTCGATCAATTACTGGACTTGGTCCTACTATTGCTTTAAAGCAAAATTTATTAAATCGAAATCCAAATTCAATAGTAGGTTCGGCAGCAGGGATATTACCTCTATTAAGAATTCTTTTTGTTAGATACGGTGTGAGGAAATGTCATGTATGTGGAACTGAACTGTCTGTATTAAAAGAAGAGGAGATTATTAAACAATTAGAAAGTATTGCAAAAAAAGAATCTGTTAATATTTCAGCACTTTTAGTAAAAAATGTTAAAGGGAGCCATCACACGCTCCTTAAAATATTATCAAGCAAGTTTGATCAAAACTCAATAAAGATTAATGGCGTATTGTGGACTGGCCAACCTTTAGATTCCAAAAAGAATCATGATATCCAAATTTCTATTGCCCGAATTAATAAAAATACTAAGATTCATGAAATACGTAATATTTTTAAAAATGTTTGTGCTTTAGGAGCTAACTCATTAATTGTTGAAGGAAAAACAATTAATAGTCTTATATCTCAAGTGCCTGTATGTGCAAATTGCGGAACATGGTTTGATGAGCTAGAACCAACACATTTCAAGCGAAATTGTCCTCATTGTAAAGGAAAAGGATGTAAAGAATGTAATCAAACAGGCTATCATCCATTTGCTTTAAGAGTCACTTGGTCAGGATTTCTTTTTCCAGAATTTCTTAGTAAATCAATAGGTGAATTATTCGAATTATTTACTCATGAGAAATTAATGGCTTCAGATCGTTTAATACAAGAGATCTCCAGAAGGATATATGCGCTGAGTTCAGTAGGACTTAATTACTTGACTCTTGATCGTGTTTCTCCTACCCTTTCTAGAGGTGAATCTCAAAGAGTTCGATTAGCCATTACTTTACTAAGTGAATTAGAAGATATAACCCATATCCTTGATGAACCTACCATTGGTCAACATCCTGCTGATGTTGCAAAACTAATGCCTATACTTACAAAATTAGCTGGCCCTGTTATTTATATTGAGCACGATAAAAGAGCTTCAGCTGCTGCGGATTACGATGTTGATATTGGTCCAGGTGCTGGGAATGAAGGTGGTAATATAATATTCACTGGAACACCTACCGAACTTTGGAAGGTAGCAACTCCTACTGGTAAGTTTTTTAGCTCAAGAGAAAAAGTAAAAATCCCAAAGCATCGAACAAAACCTCAATTGTTTTTAATGATAGAGAATGCCAACATGCATAATTTAAAGAATATAAACGTTAAAATCCCATTGAACCGACTTTCGGTTATTACTGGTATATCTGGTTCAGGAAAGAGCACCCTAATAGAAGATGTATTATATTCTACACTAAAGGAAAAAAAACCCGTTGGTTGCGATGAAATTAAAGGCCCAAAAGTGAAACCTATAATGATAGATCAAGGACCTATAGGAAAAAATCCAAGATCAAATCCAGCAACATATACGGAAATTGCTGATATTATTAGAAAGTTATTTTCTAAAGTTACTAAATTTAAAGCTACCTACTATTCATTTAATACACCAGAAGGTCAATGTCCAACTTGCTATGGAATGGGTGCTCTCGAAATTAAAATGAAGTATTTACCTTCTAATTGGATAACATGTCCAGATTGTAATGGTCAAAGATTTTGTGAAGAGATTCTTAATGAAAAGGTAAAATTTGAAGAAAAAGAATATTCAATTGCAGAATTTTATGATTTGCCAATTTCAGAAGTTAAAAAGATTTTTGATAATGAAAAGAGATTATCTAATGTAGAACTTAATACTGTTAAGCGAATGTTAAAAGCTCTCTATGATATCGGTTTAGGATATATGTCTCTCGGTCAACCCTCTCCAACTTTATCTGGGGGTGAAGCTCAACGAGTTAAATTGTCAAAATATCTGGGGAAGAAGGATTTGAAAGACCATTTAATTATTTTAGATGAACCCTCCACAGGGTTACATCCACAAGATTTAGCAGGGCTATTAACGATTTTGGATGGATTGATTCGATCAGGGGCCACAGTAGTAATAGTAGAACATAATATCGATATTATAAGGGCTGCTGATTGGATAATAGATCTAGGCCCAGGTTCTGGACCTAATGGGGGAAATATATTATATCAAGGATCTCTAAATGATTTCATGAATATAAAAGAATCTCTTACAGCTTTAGCTCTTAAAGAAGAGGAAAAAATTCAGCCTTTAAGTGAAAAAGAAAAGAAAAAAAGAGAAAGTTCAGAAGAAATCATAATTCAAAACGCACATATTCATAATCTAAAAAATATAAGTGTCAAGATTCCAAAAAAGAAATTTACTATAGTTACAGGAGTGTCAGGATCAGGTAAATCCAGTTTAATTATGGATACACTTGAAACAGAAGCGAGACGTAGATATTTTGAAACTTTATCAATGTATGAAAGACAAAGTATTAAAGAAAGTACTGAAGCTCTAGTAGAAAATATTAAAGGTTTAGGTATTACAGCATCAATAATACCGGAAAAAATTATACATGGTTGGCTCTTTAATCTTCGAAATACAGTAGGAAGGATTACTGATATAATACTCCATCTAGCGAATATATTTTCATATATGGGAAAACAATCTTGTCCTAAATGTAATCAATGGATGGAAAGAAATGAAAAATGGTATTGCAAAACATGTAATATTTCAATAACTTTGGCTAAACCAAGACATTTTGTATCTACAAATTATTCTGCTGCTTGTCTTAAGTGCCATGGAATAGGGTCATTTCAAGTTCCTAATCCAAGTAAGTTAATAATTCACCCTGAAAAACCCATATGCAATGGCATGATGTATTCGCCAGGATTTTTCCCAAAAGGTTTTTTATGCAAACCATTTAATGGTGGTTATTATATAGTTCAAGCTCTTGCAACTCGTTATAGTTTTAATCCTTTTTCTACACCTTGGAATGAAATGTCAGAAGAAGCAAAAAAAGCATTTCTATTTGGAGATAAAGAACCTTTATATGTAGAATTTGAAAATAAAAAAGGACAAGTCTCTAGTAGAGTATTTGAATTCAAGGGCTTTTATGGGCAATGGTTAAGAGATTGGGACTTAGGAGGTACATATACAGACAAACAAGTATGTGATGAGTGTAATGGAATGAAATTACGTCCCCAATATCTAGCGATCTCTCTTTGTGGGTATAATATTCCTCAGATGTGCGAGATTCCCTTGAATGAACTCTATAAAATATTAATAAAAGTGAAGATTAAAGAGAATATACCCGATTTTGTAGCAAACAGTCTTAAGATCATTTTAGTTCGTTTGGAATTTCTAATCAAAACAGGATTAGGATACATTAATATAAATCGCGTTGCTGAAACTCTTTCCGCTGGAGAGGCACAAAGAGTACGATTAGCGGGGTTATTAGGGAGTGATTTAACATCATTAACTGTTCTACTTGATGAGCCATCTAGAGGATTACATCCTTCTGAACTAAAAACATTATTGGAAGTTTTAATGGAATTACGTGATAAAGGAAATACAATTATTACTATAGAACATGATCTTTTATTTATGGAAGCTGCCGATTATATTATCGATATGGGTCCTGGAGCTGGAATTCATGGAGGTGAGATCGTGGCTAAAGGATCTCCAGATGAAATTTTTAAATCTAATACTACTACAGGCCACTGGTTAAGTGGAAAAAAGAAATTTAATCTATCAAGAAAATTTAGAAACCCAAAGAAATGGTTAAAAATTTATGGAGCAAAAGAAAATAACCTAAAAGGAAATTTAGTAGAAATTCCTCATAATTTATTAATAGGAATATGCGGAGTTTCAGGTTCAGGAAAAAGCACATTATTAATTGACACATTGGGAAGGGCTTTGGTACCTATAAAACATACAACTTCAGTGGCTCGAGAACCTATTGAACCAGGGGAATATAAGAAAATTGAGGGTACTTTACCGAAAACCGTGATTATTGATCAAACTAAAAAAAAGATAGGTAGCTCTCTCAAATTTTTAAGTTTAGAAGATTTAATTATCCAAGTGTATGCAGAGACCGAAGATGCAAAACAATTAGGTTTAACCTATAAAGATTTAACAAAAAGATGCTCTGTTTGTAAGGGGCATGGTTATATTAAAATTGATATGAAATTTTTGCCTGATATTGTTGAAACTTGTGAAATCTGTAAAGGATCAGGTTATCAAGTTGAAGCCTGGCAAATATTTTTTAAAGGAGTTTCGTTACCTGATGTAAATAATTTAACAATTGAAGAAGCATATGAATTATTTAAGAATTTTGACTCAATAGCCACAAAATTAAATTATGCTAAAAAAGTAGGTTTAGGTTATTTGCAATTAAATCAACCCGCTTACACCCTATCTGGAGGTGAAGCTCAAAGGCTTAAAATAGTGAAGGAATTATCTAAAAAATCTAAAAAAAAAGCACTTTATATTTTAGATGAACCAACTATTGGTCAACACTTAGAAGATGTATCAAAATTGATAGATACACTACATCTTTTAGTAGATAATGGTCATACTGTTGTTATCATCGAACACCATCCTCATGTTTTAGCATCATGTGATTGGATTATAGAATTAGGTCCTGGAGCTGGTCCAGAAGGCGGTCGAATAATTGCCAAAGGTCCTCCTGAAGAAGTTGCTAAACTAAACACACCTACTGCCCCATATTTAAAAAAAGTATTGGAGGGAGGAAAGTGACTTGGATTCCACTTTTATTAACTGATCCATCCCCATGTTTACGATATTTAGTATTAACTGAACTCTTACATCTTTCTGAAGATGAAGAAGAAGTTCAAGAGTTATCAGAAATGCGAGAATTAGATCCACTTGTCAAAAATTTATTCACACTCCAAAAACCAAATGGAGCATGGGATTCTTTTGATATAAGTCGATTAACAACCAATGATAATCTTCAAATAACATCTATGGCCTTACAGAGACTTGGATATTTTGGATATAATTCTTCACATCCTGTTGTGCAGAGAGCAGCAGAATTCATATTTTCAAAACAGCTACAGGACGGTTCTTGGCCGATGCCAGGTAAAAAAGATCTTACTGATGAGGAAATCGGATATCAGATGATGCCTCTTCAGACAGCAATACCACTCTTAGGATTAGTTATGTGTGGGTATTCAATTGATAATAGGGCTGAAAAAGCATTTGAATGGTTAATAGAACAACGTTTGGAAGATGGTGCGTGGCCTGTTGGTATATCTGCGGGTAATTATGGAGGGATTGCTGGATATCGCCGTCTTGCTCATTCAAGATGGGGGTGTCGATCAAATACGACAGTAGTTCTTAGCTGTCTCGCTTATCACCCTAAACGTAGTCAAAGTGATGAAGCTAAACGAGCTCTAGATCTAATACTTGGAACAACCTCTAAATTAAGAACTAGTCTAGGTTTTATAATTGCTCGTCTTATAGGTTTAGAAAAATCTTTTGGACGAATCACATTTATGGCTAAATTTGATATTGCTCATATATTAAATCTCTGTTGGAGAGTAGGGGTGAGTAAGCATGACGAGCGGATTTCTGATTTTATTGAGTTTATAAAATCTGAGCAAGGCGAATTTGGATTATGGGATTATACTGCACATCTAAAAGCTACACGTTGGTTAACTTTTGATTTATTACGATCTCTTTCACATTTAGAAGAGAACATAGATTGGGTTTCTACTGAACCTCGGACGCCATTTCAAGCTTATCCTAAGAAAATGAAAAGATACTAGCAAACATTTTTAATGAATTTAAATCTTAGTAAAAGAAAAAAGAATTATAATTTTTTATGACATAACCACCAATCAAGGCATTCATAATCTTTCCCTGCATTAGCTAGTCTTTCCTTTGCAGTCTTTACATCTTTTGCAGGAGGAATAATTACGTGATCACCAAATAATTCATTATTGGGCCAATTCGCGGGCATTGCAACTTTTTCTTTGTCAGCTGTTTGTAATGCTTTCACACATCTTAAAATTTCGTCCATATTACGTCCAATTTCTTGTGGATAATAAAGAATAATTCTAATTATTCCTTGAGCATCCACGATAAACACGGCTCTTACTGTATTAGCACCTTTACCTGGATGAACCATTCCCAACTTAGTAGCAACTACTCCATGATCAGCAATTATAGGAAATGGTATCTCTGTATCTAGATTTTCTTTAATCCATTCTATCCATTTAATATGTGAAAACACTTGATCAATTGATAGTCCAATCAATCTTGTATTCATTGCTTGAAATTTATCATTTCTCTTCGCAAACGCATGGAATTCAGTTGTACAAACAGGTGTAAAATCTGCTGGATGACTAAATAAAACAAACCACCACTTTCCTCCTTCATTAGCATCACCGGGTAGCTTCATCATTCCATGAGTTGTTATTACCTCCATTTCAGGAAATTTATCTCCTATTAATGGTATTCCAATTTGACTCATAGTTTAGATCACCACTTAGAAATATTCATGAATGTTTTTTAAAATATTACTTTTAAAATATAAATCAAAAAAATTGAAATGTTGTCATTTAAAATAGATTTTAAGTTTTATCAATAGATTTGTTTTAATTCCTATTAACTTACTTAAACAAAAAAAGAAAGAAAGCGTAAAGATTTAAAAATTTCTTTAAATAATTCATCTATTCAAATTTATATTATGAATTATAAAAAATAAAAAGGTAAAAATATGAAAACATCACTTCATCATGCACATCTTTTTGCTTCTAATCTTGATGAGAGTATCAAGTTTTATCGGGATATGTTTGGAGCTAAAGTTTTATTTGATTTAAAAATGGCAGGAGCTCGAAATGTAATGATTTCAATTGGATCATCGAAAATTAACTTTTATGATCAACCACCTAAGGACCAAGGACGTGGAGCCATTCACCATTTAGGTATTGAAACTGACGATTTAGAGGCTTTAATAACGCACATGAAAAATAAAGGGTTTCAATTTATTAAAAAACTAAACAGTTTTGGTCCTTTGAAGTATGTAATGGCAGCTGCTCCCGACAATGTGCTCCTAGAGCTTTTTGAAGTAGTAAAAGATAAAGTATCAGAAGATCAATATAAACAAATCTCATCATTGAATTGTTTGTAAATAGGATTAAAAACTTCTTCTCTATTTTTTATCATTTCAAATTCTTTTCATTTTTTCAATATTTATCTTTTTCGGTAAATTTTCTTATTATTTTTGAATATAATAAAAAAGTAAAGGAAGAAGTTATTATCAGAGCTGCATTAAAACTTTCCTCTGAAAAAATGAGAGAACAAATACAACCTGATCTTGCTATAAAAGAATCTACAAATCCTGATTTAGGAGACATTAAAGTTAAGGATATAAAACTTCAAGATCATTTAGATGTGACAATATATTTCAAATTTAAAGGAGGAACCGAAACGGGAAATAATGTTGGATTAGATTAGATTGTAGCGGGTAGGCATGTAGCTGTTCCTATTAATAATAAAATCTATATGGTTTGGGGTTCTGAAGAACAATTTCCAATTTTATTGAGTATTATCTTAAAACTCTAAAGGTTTTTTTTATGTTTTTCACAATTCTTTTTTATTATAGAAATTTATTATAACCCTTGTTTTAATAAAAAATAAAAAGTAGAAATAAACATGGAAGAATGGCTAAATTCAAAGGGAGAAATTATACTTAGAGAGTTTGGCATAAATTGTGGACAAAAAATCTTAGATTTTGGATGCGGAACAGGGGTATATTCAGTAATTGCTTCAAGAATTGTAGGTAATACTGGTAAAATTTATGCTCTTGATTATGATGAAGATCCTTTAGAGGAATTGTCTGAAAAAATTAAAACTCAAGAGATTAATAATATTGAAATCATAAAAACTTCGAAAAAAATATTGATTCCATTAAAATCCAATTCTCTAGACGTAGTATTAATGTATGATGTATATCACTTGCTTGATAAGAACGATCAAATTAAATTATTGGACGAAATATATCGAGTTTTAAAGAGTAATTATGGGATTCTGTCATATTTTGCTACTCATATAGGTTCTTATGGAATTCAATTAAATAAAGTCCAAGAACAAATAAAAAGCGCTGGTTTTGAATTTAAAGCACAATTTAGACGACCAATGTTACATTGGAGTTGGATTGAAGAAGGCATTATTTTTAATTATAAAAAAATAGAATAAAAAAAAATTTATTTTCTCGCAGTAAAAATTCCGAAACCTGTGATGTTCTCATATATTATATTCTTAAATTTATTTTCCTTGAGTAATTTCTCCCAGTAATCTTTATGCTTAAAAACAAAGCAGCACAAGCCACTAAATGCTATTAATTGCCATGATGTTCGGTTCCATTCACTCAAGTAAAGATATCCACCAGGTTTTAAAACTCGATAAAGCTCTTGCATTGCTTTAACTTGACCGATTGGGTTATGTATTTCATGAAGTACTGAAGAAACATTAACAATATCGAAACTATTTTTCTCAAAAGGAATATTTATAGCAGAACCATATTGAAACGTAGTTTTTTCTTCTACTTTTTCAACTATAGCATTATTTTGTACAGTATCTAAATCGTTTCCTGAAATTGCTAATTTCGAATAAATATCAATTCCAAATAAATGTCCTCCTTTCTTCAATATTTTAGCAATTTTTATAGCAGTTCTACCTGTTCCACACCCTACATCTAATACTTGAGGATTTTCAATTTCATCTAATGCTTTCATTCTAGCAATTAAATCTATTTTTGGCATTTTTCGTAATAAAATTAGATTCAGCATTATCATTCCAATACCTGGCCATAAAAATACCATAATAACAGTTATTCCTGAAATTATTAGAATTATTTGCACTATACCGTTTATTAAAAATCCGTAAATAAAAACAGATAAACCTATTAATCCTATAATATTGAATCCAATAATTAGATCCTTCACATACCATCCATATTTAGGTTTATCTTCCATCCTTGTTTCCACCTAGATTTTAATAAAATTATATTGTTTATCCTTCTTTTCAGCCAATTTAAAGAGCCCTTTGGAAGTGATGAAATCTATTATCTCATCTTCATTCATATGATGATCATCAAAGGAAAGTATTGAATTCGGTTTTAAAACTCGATGAAATTCTTTTAATATATCATTTTTATGAGGGATGTCATGAAATACATCAAAACACATTACCTTATCAATGCATTTATCATCTAATCCAGTAGCGCAATCTGTTTGAATTGTTTCAACATTATGATAGCCTATTTTTTCTGCTTTTTTTCTAACTTTTTCCAATGCTAATGGATGAATATCTGCAGCAATAATTTTCCCATTTGGTCCTACTTTCTCAACAGCAGCTATTGTATAACTTCCTGATCCACACCCATAATCTAAAACTATTTCTCCATGTTTAATACTAGCTTTTCTAATTTTTTCTATAGGGGGGTGAAATTTATCACGAATTTTAAAGAAAAATGACATACACCTAAAATCGATATTTGATTGTTTTTTATTCATCATCATTTAAATCACCTCTATTATTTTCCTGAATTTCCCCAAGATCTCCTCCAAATGCCTGAAACAGCTTGATAGCAAAATTTTTCAATTTTGTTGCTTTCGTAAAGGCAATTCCTTTTTTAATATCTCCAAATACCAAGAGTAAATCTCCAGAGTTTATTTTGAAGATTTCTCGAGCTTCTTGTGGAATAACAATCTGTCCTCGCTCACCAACTTTAGC
>Ga0307426_1000075_pt1 | contig 56377 bp, 47 predicted proteins | sample SalMarWE160340MG_FD_202165 | JGI IMG/M metagenome (GOLD analysis project Ga0307426, IMG submission 202165) | Salt marsh sediment microbial communities from the Plum Island Ecosystem LTER, Massachusetts, United States - WE1603-40 | ecosystem: Environmental > Aquatic > Marine > Intertidal zone >... | reverse complement strand
CTACACCTTTAGCAAATATAGCTTCATTAACTAAGCAAGCTAAAGAAGGAATTTTAGTTAAAGGAAATAAATTTATTGAAAAACTTCAAGATATTGAGGTTTTTGCATTTGACAAAACTGGTACCCTCACAGAAGGAAACCTGAAGGTTTTTGAAATTTTTACTTATAATGGAGCTATTAAGTCAGATATAATTAGTATTGCAGCCAGTTTAGAAACCCTTTCAGAACATCCAATTGGAAAAACTATTGTTAAACAGGCTAAAGAGATGGAATTACCATTTCAGGCTGTCGATAACTTTGAAGTAATAAAGGGAAAAGGTATAAAGGGAAAAATCAATGGAGAAATGTTCTATGTAGGGAGCCAAAAATTCATTGAAGATTTAAACTATGACCTTCCGATTAATGATATTAAAAATATTGAAACTTCAGGAACAGTACCAATTCTGCTAGGAAATCAAAAGCATTTACTAGGGATCATCTCAATTAGAGATATCTTAAGAGTTTCAGCACCTATTCTAATTAATGGCTTAAAAAAGAGGGGCTATGAAACTGTTTTAATTTCTGGTGATAATCAGAGAGTATGTAATACAATTGGAGCTTGCTTAGACATTGATCAAGCGTATGGAGAACAGTTACCAAACCAAAAGCTTCAGGAGATAGAGAATTTAAAACAAATATATACAGGGGTAGCTATGGTTGGTGATGGTATAAATGATGCTCCTGCCTTAGCATTATCTGATTTAGGAATCGCGATAGGTGCTTCTGCTACAGATATTACATTAGAAACTGCAGATATCATTATTATAGGTGAAGATTTGAAAAAAATACTTACCTATATCGATATTGCGAAAAAAACTAATAAAAAAATAAAACAGAATATCTGGACTTCTATTCTCGTGAAAGTTTCATTTGCAATATTAACAGTTATCGGTTTCATGACTCTTTGGTTAGCTGTTGGAATTGGAGATATGGGTGTTTCTCTGTTAGTCCTACTCAATAGTCTTACAATTTTTAGATACAAATTCTTATATAAAGAAGTTTCAACTGAAGATATAGAAAGTGAAGCTAAAGTTATTATTTGTAGTAATTGTAAAACTAAAGATATTATTCCGCAACATCATGGTCGGGATATGGTTAAAAGAGGAGATAAATTAATATGTTGGAAAAACATTCTTAGCAGCGAAGAATTGGAACCGTGCGATGAGGAATTGCCACTTCACTGTCCGTATTGCCAGAATAAATTGGAATTAAAGTAATTTACTAATTTTTCCTTGTTTTTTTTTGAAAATTAAAAAATTGTATTCAGAAATAAATTGCTTTATATTTTATAAAAATCTTACCAAAAAAGCAATCATTTTTGAATTTTAACCTTCAGACCTATAATAATTTTTAACAAACAAGATTAAATCTCTTTATTATTTATTATTTCTAATAAAGAAAGTGTGATAGAATTGAAAAAGATTAGATTAGGAAAAACAGACGAGAATATTCCAATCCTAGGTCAAGGTACATGGGGTATTAAAAGTTATAGAAATAAAGAGTATTATGAAAAATGGAAAGAATCAATAAGGAAAGGTATTGAACTTGGAATTACTCATATAGACACTGCTGAAATGTATGGTAGAGGGACATCAGAGAAAGTTGTGGGACAGGTAATTTCTGAATATAATAGAGATGATTTATTTATAACAACTAAATTGTTTCCAATGCATACTAGATACAATACTATGAAAAAAGCGGCGTACAATAGCCTTAAAAGATTAGGAATTAAACAAATAGATCTTTACCTTATACATTGGCCATCTTCTTTAATATCAATTAAGAAACAAATGAGAGTTTTAGAGGATCTTGTCAAGGAAGGAAAAGTGAGATATATTGGGGTAAGTAATTTTTCTGTAGAACAATTTAAAGAAGCTCAGACTTACTTAAAAAATACAGAATTAGTTAACAATCAATTACCAGCAAGTATCACAAGACAGAAACATATTAACCAATCATTACCTTTTTATCAAAATGAGGGAATCATTATGACAGCATATAGTCCCTTAGGACATAGTGGTTTTCATAATTTAAAAGGAGAGTTAAGAGAAAAATTAGAACGAGTAGCAAAATCACATAACTCAACTATTCAGCAGATTGCTATTGCTTGGTTAATTAACCATGAGAATGTAATAACCATACCTAAAGCATTTAAAATAGAACATGTAGAGGCAAATGCTAAAGCTGCTGAAATTAGTTTATCAAAAGAGGAAATTAATCTATTCTATGAAACAAATCAAATTTCAGATAATGGAAAACTAGTATCATCTAAATTAAAAACTTCATTTACCAAGTAAGTTTTTAATTATGAAGAAAAATTAGAATTAAAGTGAGTGATAAATATTTTACAATTTTAAACTCATTAACAATTCATCACTTATTTCGCGACCAGTATATTCGAAACCACATTTTTTATAAAATTCTCCCGCATTTCCATCTGATTTGCTGTGGCTTAATAGAAGTTCTTTTGCGTATGGCCTGTTTTTAACATGATTAATTACTAAGTTCATTGCATCTTTACCATATCCTTTTCCTTGAAATTTAGCATCAATCATAAATCTCCAAAGAAAATAGGAGGGCTGGTGATTTGGATTTGATTTATACTTTAAGGAGGAATCACTAATCATTACAAATCCAACTGGTTTATTATCTGCATAAATCGCTCTGAACCAAGCATCCTTATTGAAATGAGCCTCTGCTATTGATTTAGCATTAGAAGCAACTAAATTTCTTTGCTCAGGCTTAACATCTAATTGTAAAATTGACATCAAATTCATTTTATTTATCTTTTTTAACGTAATTGTTGGAACTTTTCTCACCCGTTAATTCTTTAAATTCTTTTAAGTCTTTAAGACAATCAAGTTTTTCATCTTGTAATACTCTTTCAATATAATTATTATCAAGTTCTATTACTTTTGCTAGTATCTCTAAAGCCTTGGTTTGGTTATTTCTGAGTGCTTCAAGAGAAGCGAGATTATACAAAATTTCACTATTCATCGGATCTTTCTTCAATGCTTTATTAAGATAATGTTCAGCTTTATCAAAATTTCTTTTATTTAAAAACAAATAACCAAGGTTGTTCTGAACATCAATAACGTTAAATTTATATGTTTTAGGGTCTTCTTGTGCGAAATTTTTAAAAATTTTTAAGGCATCAACATATATTTTTTCAGCTTCTTCAAATTTCTGTAATCTGGTATATATAGTTCCAAGGGAGTTCTGGATAATAGCAACGTTAAATAAATATACTTCTGGATTTTGTTCTGCTAATTGTAGAGAAATTTCTAATGCTTCCTTAAACAATGGCTCTGCATGATCAAATTTATTTAAGCTTGCATATAAATCACCGAGATCTATCAGTGTTAGAACTAGCTCAGGTAGAGCTTGATCGGGATAATGTTCCGCAACTTTTCTTTTGAGTTTTAATGCTTCGAAATGCATTCTTTCTGCTTCTTCAAATCTCATTAATTCACTATAGATGAGTCCAAGGCTACTCTGAGTTTTAGCAATATCGAGTAAATACATATCATAAGACATTTTAGCTAGTGTTTTGTAACTTTCTATAGAATCAATGGTTCCATCTTGAATATCTTCTAATAAGTCTAGATCAACACCTATATTGCCAATTTCACTTGTAATCGGGGGCTCGTCGGGTAGATATATATCATAGTATCGTTTTAATAACTCATTATATGACTTCAATTCATCAATATATGACTTTTGTATCCCATTATACTCGGTTGAATGAAAGTCCGGTGAATGCGCATCATAATACTGTCTTTCTAACTCCTTGTATGAACTTAAAGCATCGCTATATATTTTTTCTGCCTCTTCAAACCGTTTTAAATCTATATATAGTGTTCCTAGGTTTTTTTGGGTTGCAGCAATATAGGGTAGATATATTTTATAATATTTTTTCGCCAAATTTTTGTAAATATCTAAAGCATTAAGAAAGATCCTCTCTGCACTTTCAGGATTACCTACAACAGATAATAAATTTCCAAGCACGATTAGAATTGGAGCTTTATATTTATCCTCAAGTATAAATAATTCTTGTGCAACATCAATCAATCTTTTATGTCTAAAATCAAATTGTTCTATATTATTAGCAATTGCTAAAAATTCATCAACTAATTCCTGAGTTGGATTTAATTTTGCCTTATGAAAAAGAACCTCAATATCATCTAAAATGTCAACTTTCCATTTCTTTTTTTTATTCTTATAGTATTTTATTGCTCTCTCATGATTCTTTTCATCAGAAAAGCCTTCTAAAACATCTTTTATTTCAGGAAATGAAAATTCATATATGTCTTCTTTACCTTCTTTTTTTCTTATAAAACCCATATTCAATAATTCACTGAAATAATTCTCGATATTTGGAACTTTATAGGAAGTTTTAATACTTTTTAAATAAATATTAGTTTCTATCTCTGTGTTTATAACTGACAAATTCTTAAGCAATTCTAAAGCTTCTGGATTTGATAGAAGAATCGCTTCAATAACTTGCTTATAAAAATTCTGTATTTCTATTAATTCACTTTTAGGATTAAAAGGCTTTAATTTATCAAAATTTATTCTTTTATAATTTTTTTTAAGGAGCTTTTTTAAATCAGAGTGATCCTCAGGGAGTTGATTAATTAATTCCATAACTTTATTTGGATATCTTACCTTAAATCACATCTTTTTCTTCTTAATTATTAATGTTTAATTTCTCGCTTAATTATTTAAATTTACTTCTAATAAAGAAATTTCTCTACAATCTTCCTTTTTTCGAGAAAAATTAGACTCAAAATAAGTTTGTATCCTAAAAATTTTATACTAATTTAACTTTTTATTAATTAGGCTTTAAAGAAATCTAAAAAAAAATTCTGAATTATAAACAAATCAAGGTAGATTATTTAATAAAAGCTTAAAGTAATATTAGGTGATTATTAAAGACTTGTACAAAAAGATACTACACTTGACTCAAAAGTTAAAAAGATTGAAAAAACACCATATAATTGGACTAATAATTATGATTATAGGTGTTGGACTCTCGATAGTACCGTTTATATTTGTACCTCTCTTAAATACAGAAAGAATTTGGAAATCGCAACTTTGTATGATTGAACCTTGGTTCTGTGGAGATAGTTTTACACTCCCAGAAAACGGCCTTATCCAAAACAAGTATGATGTTATAGTGTTTAATGCTTTTCATGGTTATAGATCTGGGTCAATTATCTTAACACATTCTGCAACAGGTACCACATATACATTTAATTACTATTTATCTATTGAAGAGTTTACCAAAAGTACAACAATCACTATGCTTCCAGGGCATTATAGTGTGATCGGTGATTTCTCTATTTCTTATTATGAACTATGGGAACATGGATTTATTTCAAAAGATTTTGAGTGGTTTGTTTATATTGGCACTATTCTTATCTCAATGATAATAATTTTGGTAGGGTTTAGAGAATATCAAGGTTTTTATCCTGAATATGAAATAACAAACGAAGAAGAAGATAATGTGATAGTGAAAGATTATTAAAATTCTGATTTTTATTTTTTTAATTATAAATTTCTTAATACTCTCTTTCAAAACCTTCATGAATCTAATTCTAAAAAAGAATTATCTGTGCAATTTTGTTTACTTAAAATTTTATTTCTTTTCTTCCCGCCTCATTTTTACATCTTTCGCAAAATAAGAATCTCCATATGATGTATATAAAACTGCTGCAGGATTATGTGGATTTGATCTATCTTTTGCAATTAGAGTACTAACTGGAGCATTTGAGAGCTGTGTAAAAGTAATATCATGTCCCACACATAAACCAACTATCAAGTTTAAATCTGTTTTAGCCTTGTTTAATAGCATTGCTTGAGCAACAGGGTTACATGTAACAAAACCAAGAGGATATCCCGTTTTCGAGAAGATTGTAAACTCTTTAGGAACTCCTACTTCTGCTTTTTCAATTGATCCCGTTTTACAACAAACCGAACATACTTCAAAATCATAATTATCTAAAATTTCTGCAATCCTTTTTGCTTCTCTTCTTAAACCAACGCAAAAAGCTAATCCGATTTTTTTATAACCCATTCTTGTAGCAAATTCTATGGTATCTTTTAAACGAGGCCAATGAATGTATCCTGAAGCTTCTACAATTGATGCCATTTTTGTGGTTTTTTTTATGACCTCGTCAGTTTTATAACGATTGAAAGCTTCATCTTCAATTTCAGGACTCACAATCATAGGACAGTTTTCCAGGTTTTTGTTTGGTTTTCCACGGATACAAAAATTTAAACTATTACAGTTATGGCACGTAGGATCCATTTCATTTCCCTTTTCATTTTTATTTTTTATTTGATTTTTAAATATCTTGACTATTTAAGAATTTTTCCCGTTTCTATATACCATAAGTATAAATCTAATTCAGCTAAATTTAAATTAAGTTTCTGTCCTATATTTTTCAATATCTCCTCAATTTCGAGATATTTTTTTTTAGTCAATGATTTTGGTTTTTGAATTAGATTATAACTAACTAAAAGATCTATAATGTGAAAATCAATGATAGCGTAATCATTATACCCAATATTTCTTAAGAAATGACTGGCTTCTTTATAGCCAATCCCTTTTACGTTCTTCACAATCCATTCTCGTAAATTTGGTCCATTATCACCAGATTTAATATTACTTTCTAACTGAGATATTTTTTTTCTAGCCTCAAAGATATACTTTGACCGCACATTTGGAAATCTATATTTATATTCTTTTAACTTAGACGCTAACTGTATTTCGGATAAAGTAAGGAATCCATTACCGATCTTTTCTTGCACCTCAATACATCGTTCTGCACTGCAATTTGCCGTTGTAATGCAAAAACACAGCTCCTTAAATATCAAATTGATAGGTTGCGTTTTAACTTCGCTAAATTCAGTTATATGAGCATCCACATGATTCTTAACCTCACTACTTTTAAGTGATTGAATTTTATCTAAAAGTTCTTGCATCTTTCTGTGAAGGGAATGAAAATTAAAAGTAATGATTAAAATTTTTAGGAATTTTAAATAATTATTATTTAAAAAAATAAGTAATCTGGAAAAACTATAAAAACTATGCGGGGATTGCCAAGTTTGGTCAAAGGCGATGGGCTCAGAACCCATTCTCGTAGGAGTTCGGGAGTTCAAATCTCCCTTCCCGCATTTATCAATAATTGTTTTACTTCAAATGTATTGATATGTATATCTAATAAAAAATGAAAAAATAATTCATGCCAGAAGTCCAAGTTAATGATATTAATATATATTATGAGGAGTATGGCGAAGGTTTTCCTCTTCTAATGATTTTAGGATTCCAAGCTAACATCGATTGGTGGGGAAAATCATTATTAAAAAAGATTGCTAATTACCATAGAGTAATAGTTTTTGATAATAGAGGTACTGGGCGTTCAAATAACTCAGATAAGGATTACTCAGTGAATACTCTAGTAGAGGATACAATCGGTTTAATGAATATTCTAAATATAGATAAAGCTAATGTATTCGGACATTCCATGGGAGGGATGATTTCCCAGGAATTAACTTTAAATTACCCTGAACGAGTTAATAAATTGGTTTTATGCTCTTCTCATTGTGGACAATCTAGATTAATTCCAACCTCGTCTAAAGTTAATCAAATTTTAGATCAACCCCAAGAAAAATTGTCTTTAGAGAAAATTGCTAGAAATATGTTATCAATATTTTACACAGCAAAATTCCTAAAAAGAAATCTTAAATTTGTAGAACTTGCAATTCAGAATATGAGTAAGATGCAAACATCAATAAAAAATTATAATCGACAAATAAAAGCAATTGAGACTTTTGATGCATGTGAAAAGTTGAAAAACATTAAAAAACCAACACTTATCATGCATGGGATAAAAGATATTTTGGTTCCTGTCCAGAATGGTAAGATGTTAGCGGAATTCATACCAGGAGCGAAGTTTTTTTTATTTAACAATAGTGCACATGTTCCTTATGTAGAAGAGCGTGATAAATTTATTGAAAGATTAATAGAGTTTTTAAAATGATTTTATAATACTTGTTAAAGTTTTTAAATAATTTTTTTTTAAAATAAAATAATTCTGAATAAAGAAATCTATTTGTAATAATATTAGAGGAATATTTTCTATGCCTAAAATTAAAGTTAATGATATATCTATTAATTATGAAATTCACGGAGAGGGATACCCACTTCTAATGATAACAGGCGTTTCTATTTGTCTTAAAGTATGGGATAAACCATTAATCGATGCACTTTCGAAAAAATTTAAAGTAATAACATTTGATAACAGAGGATCAGGTCAAACTGACATACCTGAGGGTGAGTATTCTATAAAAATGATGGCTGATGACACTGTTGGGTTAATGGATGCTTTAAATATTGAACGTTCATATGTTTTTGGTTTTTCCATGGGAGGAATGATAGCACAGGAAGTAGCCTTAAGTTATCCCCAAAAAGTTGAAAAACTCATTCTATGGGGTGCTGCTTGTGGAGGAAGGAAAACAGTCCCTCCAGATCTTGCTGCATATAAATTAATAATAGGAGCAGTTGAAGGTCTGACGCCAGAAAGAATGGCTAAAGCCACCATATCTTTAGTATTTACTAAAGATTTTATCAAAAATAATCCTGAATATATAGATGATAAAATTCAAAGAATTCTTAAATGCCGTATTCCATATAGTAGTTATGTTCGACAAATTAAAGCAATGTTTAATTTTAACACGTGCAGGAAACTCAAGAAAATGGCTACTCCAACATTAATTATGCAAGGTAAATATGATATTCTTGTTCCACCCCAGAATGGTGAAATATTAGCCGAGTTGATACCTGGAGCAAAGCTTATTATTTTTGAAAATAGTGCTCATGCTATTTATCCACATGAACCAGAATTATTTATTAGATCTTTATTTGAGTTTCTTGAATAAATATTTAGATGTAGAACCATCTATTTTTAAATTAAAAATAATAATATATTAGTAAAATTATATAGTTATATATAACTAATACTGTTAAACGAGCATTATGCCAGATGGAGAGTTCCTAAAAGAAGGAAAAGAGAAGATTATTGTTTTTCAATACAACGATCAATTGAATGAATTTCAAGAATTAGAGGTAGAAGCTGATATTAAATTAACTGAATTATTAGATTCAGAATTCGTACTCCTAATTGTTGACCCAACTCGATATAGAGTCTGGATTTGGCATGGAAGTAATACAACTACGAGAATGAAATTCATTGCAGCCAAAATGGCACCTAGTATCAGGGATAGATATGGAATTGGCTTTAAGATTTCAGCAGTTGACGAGGGTAATGAGACTTTAGGTTTCAAAGTAGCTGCCGGTTTAGAAGAAGAACCCGATTATGTAGAAGCACAGACTGGACCCGCATATAAAGAAACTGAGGAAGATTTAGAATTAATTAAATCCTTATCTAGAGAAAAGATACTATTACTTCTTGAGAAGGCTGGAGTGCCCGAAGGATATGAAAGAAAAATAGTTATAGTTAAAAATAAAGTATTTGGTTATAAAGAATATGATAGAAATTATTTAGGGTCAGTAATAAAAGAGAAAAAGCTCTTCCCATTAAAAGAAGAAATTGATGATGGACCATATTTAGCTGAAAATTATATCCCTAGGATGCTTTTCTCATATAATAATGTAGTATTAACTGAGCTTCTACAAAAATCTGATAAAAAAGATAATTAAATCTAAAATCATCTCTTTTGAATTAGATACAATGTCTCATGTTAAACGTAGGCCATCTCCAAAGCGTAAAACCACAATAACAAGGAGACAAAAGAAAAGGAAAACTTATGGCTTAATACTTATTACTGTGCTTTTTATTAGTATTGCACTCTCAATTCTTTTTATAGCACTTTCAATGCCTTAATACATTTTAAATAATTAAATATATAATTCTAAATCCTTTAACCTAAATTATTAAAAAAAATTGTGTAATTTATATTGAAACTGAAAAAGATTGATGTTGTCTTTATTATTATATTTGTACTTTTAACAATTCTATCGTTAGATCTTTTAGTAAATATTTCTCATAGAGAAGCTATAGAAAATATTTCAAGATATCCGCAGTTTCAGGATATAAATTTTGGCATTCTAATTACTTTTTGGGTCTGTATGGTTGGAAACTTACTTCCTGTTCCTACTCCATATACTTTTGTTGTCTGTTTTAGTTCTGAGCCTTTTCGACAATTAAATATTTTTGTCCCTCTTTTAGTTGGATTTATTGCCTCCTTAGGATGTCTCATAGGAGAAATGGTGGGATATTTTATAGGTAGAGGCGCTTCAGAAGTAATTTCTGCGGATAGAACTAAAAATCTAAAAAAATATCAGCAATATTTAGTTGATCATCCAAAATTTGCTCCATTTCTCATATATCTTTTTGGGATTACACCCTTAAATGATGATATGATAACAGTACCTTTAGGATTAATAAAATATGATGTTAAAAAGACAATTTTTTGGGTATGGTTTGGAAAGCTCGGATTAATGCTTATTTTTGCCTATAATATACTCAATATTTGTATGTTTCTAGGAGGAGAAAATTGGATATTCAGTATAGTAACTTTATATTTCACTGTAATTACAGTGTATCTCATGCTAAAGGTAAATATTATAGAAATCCTTAAAAAATTTAAAGAAAAGTTGAAATAACTCTATTTATCTTTAACATTTATTTCTGTACCTAGAAGAGATACCGCTTCTGCTGTAATTCCTTCTGCTTTTTTATAATACTCTAGAGTTCTTCTTTCAACTTCTTTTATATAATCCAAAAGCTTTTTTTCAATCTCATTATCAACTTTGGGAGGATTAAATGACTGGAGAATTTGTTCTACTTTCATTCCAGCTCGTGCAATTATATCTTTTGATCCTTTTTTACGCCATGTAGAACGTCTATTTCTATCAATTAGAGAAGGTATAAATAGTTCATCTCTCATGAACTTACGAGTATGAGCCTCACTTAAGTAATTTACACCCTTTTTCGGACTTAAAGCCACTTTTTTTATTACATCTAGCCCAATTGTATCTTCGTTTACATTAACCCCTCTAAGTAAACGTTTTACAATATCTGCTAACTCATCATCAATTACAAGGAGTTCTAATGCTTCTACCAATGTTTCCTCATAAGTGCCAGCACAAGTGATATAATTTATACCTGCTTGAGCAGCAACTAATAAGGTTTGTAATCTTTCAAAACCACATTGGACATCAAGTAGTTTTGAATCTGTAATACCTCCAGGTCCTCTTGAAGGTATGTTATAATGTCGAGCTATTTGAGCAATTGCAGTAGTAATAAGCCCTGTCTCAATTGAACCTAATGCAGCGTTCCCAGATTTCATATCCGTGATGGTAGAAACTGTACCAAAAAATACAGGAGCTCCAGAATTATATAGTTGGGCTAAAACTATTCCTCCAATGATTTCTGCATTGATTTGAGTTATCAGACCAGCTAAAGTCACGGGTGCTGTTGATCCAGCTAATGCTTCTGGAGCAATTATTGTTGGTTGCTTATATTTGGCAAAAATTTCAAGACCATTTGTCATTAATTGAGGGAGATGCAAAGGACTTGTTGGGTTCATGAATCCTACAAAACGAGCATTTTTAATGAGTTCGTCCTCACTTCCAACTATGATAGATGCCATATTCATCATATCTTGGCTTGCTACTCTCCCTAAACATCCGAGTCCATAAGGTTTTCGAGTATTATGAACCCATTGATAAATACAATGAGCGTGAAGAGAGAGATAATTAATATCATTAGGCCAGACATCCACATGAGAACAATTTATATTTTTTAAAGAATCAACAATCCTAATCTGCTTGATTGTATCAGATAATATTGTCTTTCTAACTCCACTTTTTTTATCTGGATCATAAATTTTCACTGGCGTTCCTATTGTTGCAAATTGAGTAGATGTTGTATTCACCTCAAAATTGAATTTTCCATCAGGTCCGTATAGTTTAAAGGAATTGGGAACATCTTGTAGTTTTTTTTTTATTAGAGTCTCTGGGAGTTTAATAAAGAAATTCTCTTCGTTAATTTCTGCCCCACTTTCTTTTAGCAAGGCTCTAGCAGAAGGGGATTCTATTTTAATTCCTACAGTTGAGAGAAGTTCTATAGAAGCAGAATTTATTGCTTGTATTTCATCTTTAGAGAGAACCTCAAGTATTCTTAATTTCAATGTAATTTTCCCTCTCACGTATTTATTCCAAGTATTTTTTTTACTAACTTGACTGATTCAATAGCATCATCAGCCCATCCATCAGCACCTATTTCAATTGCATATTCACTAGAAGTAGGGGACCCTCCAATGATTACTTTATATTTGTCTCTTAAATTTCTATCATTGAGTTCTTTTATTACTTCTTGCTGAAAACCCATTGACATTGTTAATAGAGATGAAAGTCCAATAACTTGAGCCCCTACTTCCTCTGCCTTATCTACAAATACGGAGGCTGCAACCTCCTCTCCTAAATTAAAAACTTCAAATCCGTTAGAAAATAGAAAGCTCCCTACAAGATCTTTTCCTATACTATGAACATCGCCCTCAACGGTACCAATGACAATTTTTCCAAGAGTTTCTTTACTCCCACCAGATGCTTTAATCGCGGGATCTAGTATTTCATCAATAGTATTTTTTACAACATTTGCCGAACCAACTAAATCTGGAAGAAAAATTTCTTCATCTTCAAACTGTTTCCCTATAAACTGCATTACCTTCCCAATAATTTTCAATAATTCTGCCGGCGTAGCTTCATTACTTTCAAGAGCACTACGACATAATTCTTTTAAGCTATCTTCATCCCACTCTATGATTAATTCTTTAATTTTTTCTTCTAGTGTCATTATTCACTCAATTTTTATAAATAATAACTTTCCTTTCTATAATTGAAAATGCGTAAAAAAGTTTATCTAAATATTTAATATTGAAATGTAATGCCAAATACACTATAATAACTTCAATATATAATGTGAAAAATATGTCGGAAAAGAAAAAAACATTCCAAGAGATAAATAAGGAAAATCGTAGTAAGTGGGATAAATTGCGGTTTGATACGCAATTAATTCGCGCTGGTGAAGAGCCATATCCTGAGACCTCACATAGTTTACGAACACCTATTTATGCAGCAAAATCTTATACTTACTCTTCATTAAGTGAACTATTACAAAATCATTATCATTACTCCCGTACAGAAAATCCAACTATTTATGCGCTAGATGGTAAATTAGCAACATTACATAAGGGAGAAAGCGCGATTTCTGTCGCTTCAGGAATGGGTGCTGTTCACCTTGCTTGTTCAAGCGTACTACAACAACGTGTGGAACGTATTCGACCCAACAAAATTAAAAAATTACTACCACAATCTACACCAGAAAATATCCCAAATTTAATTATTCATATTAATCAATATACAGGAATTTACCGTCTTCTTACAAAAATATATCCACAAATGGGATTTGAATGTAAAAGAGTCAATCTCTGTAATTTATCTGAAGTAAGAAATCAAATTGATGAAAATACTAAGTTTATTTTTCTAGAATCACCAGCAAATCCTACTATAGATGTAATAGATATTGAAGCTTGCGCAGATTTAATTCACGAAGTTAGGGGTAAATGTATAGTAGATAATACATTTGCTTCTCCAGCACTTCAGCGTCCACTCGAATTAGGTGCGGATCTTGTAGTTGAAAGTCTTACTAAATATATCAATGGGCATGGAGATTGTTTAGGTGGGGCAATAATTGGTCTTAAAAATGATATTCAAAATATTCGTCTCTTTTGGCACGAATTACAGGGTCATGTACTCAGCCCATTTAATGCATGGTTAATTTTACGAGGAATTAGAACATTAAATCTCAGAATGGAACGCCATTCCTCAAATGCAATGAAAGTAGCTCAATTCTTAGAAAAACATCCAAAAGTCATAAATGTTGCATATCCTGGATTAGAATCACATCCAGGTCACATAATCGCAAAAAAGCAAATGAAAGATTATGGTGGAATGATTGGTTTTGAATTGGAAACAGTGGAAGCAAGTAATAAGTTTATAGAAATTTTAAAATTAATTAAAGTTGGAGTATCATTAGGTGATTTAACTTCTCTTATAGAATATACTTCTATTATGACTGGCATAGAACTTGCTTCATGGGAACGAAGGTCTATGAACATTTCAAATACACACTTTAGATTTTCAGTAGGATTAGAAGATCCGGAAGATTTAATAGATGATCTGGATCAAGCATTAAAACAACTATAAACTCTTTAAGTCATTTAATCTTAGTTGGTATATAAAAAAAATTGCTTCTTTCTTTTTCAAAATAATTAAAAGAAAAAAAAGTTATTATTGAATGTTTTTTACTTTTTCTGCCTTCTCCTTATGTAGTTCTAATAATTTACTTTTCATTTCATCAACTTTAGACTTTGAAAAAGGGTAGAAATACAAGCATATCAATGTAATGCCTAATGCTATACCTGGGATAACAATAAATAGAAACCTAAGAGCAAAGGTAACATCAATTAAAGGATCATATACTCCCCAATCACTTTGAACAAATACAATACCGATTGTAACAATTGAAACAATCATTGAAAGTCGCATAAAAAAGTTTGTTATTCCAAAAAATGCTCCTTCACGTCGAATACCTGACCTTAATTCATCCTCATCAATAACATCTGCAATAATTAAATAGATAAAATAAAGCATCCCACCAAATCCAAAGCCCATCAAAGAAGCTATCAATAATACTAATCCATATTCATCTATAAACATGAGTGGCAATGAGGCAAAGAAATAAGCAACAATAGCAATAGCATACCCTTTTTTAGTTCCAATTTTAATATCTAGCCATCTCCATAAAACAACAGAAACCGCACCAACAATATACATAATTCCCATTATCAAAGAAGTGTCGAATGCATCAATATTTAATACTTGCCTACCAAATATTTGAACTAATGTCGCAAGGAGTAATAATACATATTCATATAAAAAGAACATAGCAGTATAGAGTACAAAACCTTTGTTTTTCGTTGTATACTTCAAGCTATCAAAAAATTTGAATTCATGTTGATAATCAAGTTTAAATTCTTTACGTTCAGTTACTCCCCATTTTAAAGAAACTATTAAAGAAATTGCAATTATTATCGAAGTGATAATTCCATTTAATAAATAGGTATTTCTAGTTTCTTCATTCGCAAGAACTAGTCCTGGTACTAATGCAGCAAAAAGTAGCCCTACAACAGAAAGTATTTGTTTAATTGTATTAACTTCAGATCTTTCTTTTACCGTTGTATATAATTCGGGAAATAAGCTATCATATGGGAGTGCAATCATTGTGTAGAATGTATCATAACAGATCAACATAATGAGCAAATAGATAAAAGTTTGAAAATCATTTCCTGTCGGAGGAAGCCAAATTACAATTTCTAATATTAACATAGGAATTAAACCCAACATTATATAAGGTTTTCTGCGCCCCCATTTAGTGTGTGTACGATCTGATAAATAACCGATGAGGGGATCATTAAATGCATTCCATAATGTCCATAGTACTGCAGCAAGCATATACCAATTAATATGTAATCCTACAACCGTGAAATAATATGTAAAAACATAGATATTAAATGCACTGTTTATAAACCACTGAGCAAAACTTCCCATTCCAAAACTCCATTTTTGACCTCGACTAAACCGTTGTTCTTCACTCATTTGAAAATTAGCACCTTTCCTTAAAAATTATTTATTAATTTATTAAATTAGATATTAAATCTATCTATGTTTTAATAAATGTTAACTTTTAATATTAAGGATAAGAATATGCAATATATTCTCTATAGATTAAGCTATAAATATATAGCTAATTAGGAATATTTCTCAATGATGTAATTTTGTAAGGACCAAGCATATTTCTCAAGATTGAGAATTAGCATTTTTTGTTGTATTTCCCTTAAATAAGGGACATCTAATTTTTTGAATAATGAATTTAGATAGTCAATAGTATCAAAAATCCCAACTATAACACCCCAATCTCTTGCCCAAGCAGTATCTTGTTGATATTCTAATACTTCCATTTTTATTACCTCTGGTTATTCATAAAAATATTGCTTAATAAATCTTTAGATAGTAATAATTTTCTAAAGAATAAAATGAAAGAAAAAGAAAATTGATTTTGATAAACTAAAAATAAAGAAATTGGATTTAGATAATAGAGATTTTTGATAAAATTTTATTTTACAACTATAACAGCGGTATCTGAGATACTTTGAAGAATTCTATATCTTTTTTGCGGATCTCCTGAATTGACTATTAACCCAATTATGAAATCTAAAATTAGAAATCCGCTTGGCTTAGCTAAACTATTAATCGCATTTTTTCCTGGATCTGCTACTAGGAATGTATTAGCATCAACAGTTCTCAATTTCATTGCCATCTTCCCTAATGTTTGACCATTGTTATAAGAGTCTAAGCCCCAAAAATACACAAAACCTATAACATAGCTAATTAGATTATTTAACCAATTAAAGGCTATTCCCCATGGATTTAGAATATTAAATGGGTTAATTACCCACGATATAGATGAACCAATAATCGATATGATTATTCCATCTATTATGATTGCAACTAATCTTGGCCAAAAACTTCCATATTCGACACCCTCTGGAGAGATTTTTGCAGCTTGAGCCTTTTTCTCAGGAACAGTTTCATAAGGTGCAGCTTCTACAACTTCTTTCCTTGACCCTAAATCCGCTCCACAAGAGACACAGTACCTTGAATCTGGCTCTAATATTTCACTACCACATTTAGGGCAAAATTTTAAAGACAACTTTTATTAACACCAATTTTGTTTTTAATATTATAATTTTTAAATATTAATTAAGTTGAGACTTATAATTCATATAAGTTTTATATAGTCCAATTTTGCTAAAAAAAAATTTTAAAGGTACATTTGGAAAGTTTTCTCAACAATATCTTTCGTTTCTTTGAATTCTGAAACGTTAATTAATTTATTTAGATCTTGGATTTCAATTAACTCTTTTTTGTATTTAGTCTTAAATTCTACTGCAAAGTTTTCCATTAATTTTTTCAAAATAGCATTTTTATGGTTTGTTATTAATACAACTGCAAATCCAACTTCATCATAGTTTACTATAATATCTGAGGTTTCCGTTTGAAGTACATCAATTTGGTCTTTTGGATCAACAAATTCAGAGAGAATATGGTTAATGCCAATAAGGATATTTCCCCATATAGTTGAATCAAGCTCATTATTACTAATGCTAAACTTATAAGAATATAATAAGATTCCTGATTTATGGTAGATATTAACATAAAATATTTTATTAGTTAATTCTGAAAACATACTAGGCTTATTTACAAACAAATAACATATATAGAAGATGTTTATCCATAATGTAAATATATGTAGTTCTCTAAAAATTGATACTTGAAAAACAATATATAAAATATACATTAAAATTGGAAAAACAAAAATAATCGTGATAATAAATAAGCTTTTAATAAATTCTTTATTTCTTGCTCTTAAATAGATTATCCAAGAAAGTAGAAAATAATAAATTAAAAAAGAACATTGAAAAATCCCAATAACTAGACCCGTTACAATATTGAATGAGTAATTTATTATTGAAAGATCTGTAATGAAAAATGGGGGAGAATTAGAAGAATTAATGAAAATTCGAACGGAATCTGGTGAGAAAAAGGAACCTATTAATAATCCAAAGAGAATTGTGAAAAATAGAAAAGGAAAATAAGGAATCTTTTTGAATTCTTTTAAAAATGCATAAATTAATGACATAATTAATAATTCAATAAAACCAAAAATGAGAGAAAGTTTCCATAGGAAAAGGTTAATGGTTTCAGTAAAAAAAATTACTATAGAAAATAAATATAGAGTTGAATATATAAATACTGCATTGAAAATCGCTAAGAAGTTTAAAATCACGGTAAACTTTATCCCATATTTAACTTGATGCTTAAAGATAAAAATCAAAGTATATGTACTAGTACATAAAGTGAAAATATATCCAATTATCACAGTTATCAGAATTACAATGGCCATAATTTGGTTTTATTGCTAAATAATACTTTTTTCTTTATTTTTGCATTTGTGTGATTTCTAAGGGTAATAAATAAATTCTAACTGTACTACTGAATATGAACACACTTTCATAAATATAAATTTACTTTATTCTTTATTAATTTAAGATATAATCTGAGAAAATCAGAAATTCTTGTTTTATTTAATATGCCTATTTTCCCTATTCATCTAATTCTTTTAATAAAAGGTTTGAAAAATTCCGTAATTATTTCTTTTGCATTTCCAAATGCTGAAACATCAATTAAACCATTTATGTTTTTCAATTTTTCTCTATTCAGTATAGTAAATTTATTCATAAAATTATTTACTGCTCTATCGATATAATCATTTTTATGGTTTGTTGTCAACAAAATAGCATAACCATGATTATTATCATATTCAAATATTATATCTCTATTTTGCATTTTAATAAGCCCTAATTGGTCTTTTTTATTTATAAAATTCGAGAGGATATGGTTAATCCCAATTAGTATTGAGCCTTTTAAGAGGGAATCATCAGTTTCTTCTCCAGTCTCAAAATTATATGAATACAAAAGAATTCCGCTTCTATGGAAGATAATAAAATCATAAATTCTATTAGTTAGTTCAATAAATAGAAAAGGTTTTCTGATAATATAACATGATGCCAAAAATGCTCCTGTTAAATAAACTACGACATAAAGATATCTGAAAATAAAATTCTGAGTGAGAATATAAACGGAGTATGATATAATCATAAGTGAAAATTGAATAGAAAAACTGCATAGTAACTTTTTTGATTTATTATCACCAATACTGGAATAAAATTTTATAAGATTATAGCAAAAAACACCTATTATTATAAAGTTATAACATAATAGAATAAGCAATAATAATAAATTTTTAAATCTAATAGAATAATATCCACTAATTGAGTTAATAGCAAATGCCTCAGAAAAGAAGGTTAAACCTAAGATTATTCCTATTATTAGTGAATAAAAAAGAGTTGATAAGACTACTTTCTTTTCAAATTTAATTATAAATCTATGAATAACACTCAACAAACCTAAAGAAAATACCCAAAATACTATTGAGATTTTCCAAAAAACTAATGCAATATTTCCTGTAAAATAAATCTCAGTTGATAAAAGGAATAATGTAAAAAAGAAAATTCCCAGAAATAAATAGATTGAGCTATTTGCATAATAATTTAATTTATTACCAAAATTTTCTCGCTTGAAATAAACATAAGTAGTCCCAATCAGAGAAATTATTATTGAAGTTATGATCAGAAATATATCGATTATCATTATTCATTTATGAATTTCTTTTACTCTAACAAAAAACTAATAGTTCAATATTATTTAAATTTGTTATATTTTAGAAGTCTATTTCTCAATTTATTATATCTTCAATTTTAAACCATAACCTCAATATTTAATTGATACTATTAAATTAAAAATAAAAAAAAAGAAATACTCATATGATTTAATTTTAAAAAATGCTATCAAATTCCAATTTTTTATGCTAGATTTCATTGATTATCTGAATAAGGAAAGCATCATTCGAAATTTAAAGAATTCTTATAAGTCAGGTATAGATCAATATAATGAGGAAGGTTTTATCTATAAAGTTATTGAAAATCTAAGTTTATTAAATAAAATCAAGCTACACTACGATCTTTTTATTAGTTTATATGAAAATCTGCGAAGTCATAAGGAGAAAAAGAAATTAGGTGAATTTTATACTCCTTTATCGGTAGTTAAATATATCTTAGATGGGGTAGGTTATGATTATTTTAATGAAATTGAAACCAAAAAATTAATTGATATAAGTTGTGGTTCTGGGAGTTTTATTATCCAAGCGATTAGAAGGTTGATTAAAAGATACCTTGAAGTATATGATCGGAAAGGAGTTTCGGAATTTACCGTTGAAGAAGCTAAGTTGGTAATTGAAAGGATTAAAAATAATATTTATGGGATAGATATTAATCGAATTGCTTGTATTTTATGTCAGATTAATATTCATTATATATTATTTGATTTTTTAGAATTAATCCGAAAAATTGATCCTAATTATCAATTACCATTATTCAATATAAATAATTTTAACACACTAACAATTGATGCTCCTGAAAAGTACGATTATGTTGTAGGAAATCCTCCTTATTTATTTATTAGAGATATTCCACTTATTCAAAAACAGATTATTGAAAATGGCAATTATGAAACAAATAAAGGTCAGTATGATTATTATCAGATATTTATAGAAATTGGATTAAAATTTTTAAAAAATCAAGGTTTATTCGGTTTTATTGTTCCAGATTCATTACTTGCTCTTTCTAATCGATCACTTATTAGAAAATATATATATAATAATTCGAAGATCAGAGAAATTTATTATACAGGCCCAAAATTTAATGATCCTATTGTTTCAAATATTATCATCATCTTAGAAAAAGAAGACAATGCATTAGAAAGACATAAAAACCAAATCAAAATCAAAATAAGAAATCAACAAGAAAATATAATCCCTCAAAACATCATTGAAAAATGGGGTTACAAATTTTTAGTGCATTTAAATGAAATGGATATTTCAATTCTTGACTATTTAAATTCAAACTTCCCCAAACTAAAAGATTTACCTAAGAAAAATGGTATTCAACTCCTTTTAAATAGAGGAGTTGAGTTAACTAAAAGAGGAAGAATAATATTCTGTGAATCCTGCAATAAATATTTACCAATTCCTAAAAAAATATTAAAATGCCCCGAATGCAACTCACCTTTAAATAAGCGCAATATTGAGAAGATTATTTACAAATCATTACCCCACAAAAGGATAAAAAGTAACTTCAAACTATACCTATACTCAATTAGGCGTTATAATAAAACTCAATATAAATATATTGATACAACGAAAGTAGGAATAAATTATAAGGATTTTACTAATTATGAAGATCGGATTATCATTCGACAAATTAGCCAAAATAACACAATTTGTGCGACATATGATGAGAATTTATCTTTAACATCTCAGTCATTTTATAATTTAAAAATACAAAAATCTTCTATTTCTGAATTTAATATTCTTTACCTATTAGGAATTATTAATTCCACCTTATTATCATATTACTTCATTAAATCGTTTGGAACATATAAAACAATATTTCCAAGAATTTTACTTGAAAAAATAAAAGATCTTCCTATTAAAATCCCCATGTCTAAAGAGGAGAAAGAAAATGCTAAAAAAATTAAGGAATTAGTAAAAGTAATCCTAGATGAAAAAAATGAAATTAAATATCTCCAGAGAAAAATTGATTTTTTAATTTTTGATTTATATCAAATTTCAGATATTACACAAAAGCATATTTTGAATTATATGGAATCCTTGAATAGCTAGATTATATGTGATTGTCTTACTGAGTCCTTTTTCTTGAATCGTAAGTTTTTAAAATCCTGTCCCATTTGTCAGCGAGTTCTTCAAGATTAGTTCTTTTAAAGAGTTTAACTGCTCTATCTAAGATTTTGGCAACATTTTCCTCATATTTTAACATATCTGGATCAGATGAAGTTTCTATCATGAATAGAAGATGATAAAAATTGATATAAAAAATAATATGGTATGGTGATATCTTCGGAAATATGATTAGAGTATTATCTAAATACATATATTTATTATTTAGTGATATCATATTTTTAATAACCTTAATGAGATGATGAAATACTTATGGAGAGGCTTCCCAGTACCAATCTATTAGAAGAAATATTAAGAAACTATTTTAATGAAGTCGAGGGTATAAAAGGAGTAGCTATTTGCGATAGAAATGGTTTCATTATAGCTTCAGAATCAAGACAGGAAAATGAAGAAGATTCAGACGAAATAATCGGAGCCCTTTCTGCTATGCTTGATTCATATATAGACAGGATCAAGGCTGAATTTGGGAAGACTGAAAGTTTTTTTAATATTACTTCAACAGGAAATAAGAAATTTGTGTTTAGTTCGATGGGTCCTAGTTCAATTCTGACTACTGTAGCAGCACAATCAACCACAGACATAGAATTAAAAGTATATTCAGAACATATCGCAGCTAAAGTGGAATTAATTCTTGATGGAAATATAGATATTTCACCAAAAATCCCAGAAATAATAAAAGCATTATCAAAAACTCGAGGAGGTCAACTTCCAAATTTAGCGGGAGAATATTCTAATAAAGTTATTCTAACTGGGGATCATTCTGTTGGAAAAACATCTCTAATAAGAAGATTTGTTGAAAACAATTTTGAAGAAGATTATATTAGTACAATTGACGTACAAATAAGTAAAAAAATAGTGAATCTGAGTGAAAATACTAAAATGAACTTTATTATTTGGGATATTGGGGGTCAAGTACAGCATATGGCGCCCTATAGAGCTAAATTTTATAATGGTGCTAATGCTGCTTTCATAGTAATAGATAGAACTCGTCCTGGTAATCTAAGTAGCATTGAAAAATGGTTTAATGATATTAACAAATCAGTTAAACGAAAAATTCCAATTATAATAGTTGGAAATAAATCCGATTTAGCAGATGATATTAATATAAGTGAGGAAGATATAAAATCTATTGCTAAACAATTCGATTTCCATTATATACTTACATCAGCTATGACAGGCGAGAATGTTAATGATGCATTTTTATATATTGCATATAGAATAGTAGAGACACTCTAATCTTTTCATTACAAACTTTTTTATGAGTTCTAAATTTTTTAAATAATTGGTATACTAATTCAAGTATATAAGTAAATTAAAACAAAGTTAAAGGAGGTTTAATAAAAATAGTTCTTAAAATTATTTGGCATGATGTGCTTGCGACTTGAAATACTCGTGGATATGTCATGGGATTTTCAATTAAAGAGCTTACATATAAGGGAAAATATCTTATTTATCTAAGTGAACAAGAATTGACAGGTCCTTGGTTCAGTTTTACACTAGAAGGGGAAAAAATTGGTTCAATTCCAATTATTCTAAAAAATATTGAGCCCACTCCAATATACAATATGGTTAATACTAGAGCTGGAACAGCATTAAGTAGGATTACTTTAGATTTCAATATAACAGAGTATCTTAAGAAACTGGTTCAAGAAAAGAAAATTCAACCAATATCATTAGTGAAAAAGCAATTTGTACGTCTATACAAAGACATTTTCAATCCTCCTAAAGTACCGTATATTAGTACTTTTTTTACCATGAAAAATATTTCCGATTTCGCTTTGAAAGATTTTTCGATGTACTTTGTTTTTGATTTTGATATAAATGGACTTGAAGGATATGACACTGATCTGTCCGGTTACGATGAAGAAAATGATATAATTTATCAATATGATGATACTGGTTTATATGGTGGAATATCTCCCATTTCTAAATCAACTAACTACGAATCATGTTTAACAAAAGATTTTAAAATTGATCAAAGTAAAATGAATCTTTCTAATACTCTATATAAAGGACGAGGAGAAATTTTATCGGCGTTACAGATTGAATTTATGACTTTAGAACCTGATCACACCTTTCAAACAGCTCTAGTAATTTCTGGTGGGTTCAGCAAAGAGGAACTAATTGAAAATATTAAAGAAGGAAAAAATGATGCGATGAAGCATTTACATCAAGTAAATCGATCTGTAAAATCAGAGCCACGTAATGTCCAAGAAGAAGCTTTCACAAAAATTAATCTCCAGCATGCCGAAGATTGTAAATAAAAAAAATCCTAATTAATGACTCAAATAAGAAAACCTTTCATGGGAAGTTATTTGAGGAAAACTCTGCTCGAGGTTGGATTTTAATAAATTACATATTCAATTAATATTTAAAATCATATTTTTGATAATTTAGAATAAATTTATTATCAACTTCATTGAGACTTTTTATTTTATATAATAGAATATCTCTTTCTTGATTTGTAATAACAGGAAATTTATAGTAGACAGATTTGTATTTTATTTCTTTATTTTGCTTCTGATATTTTTTTATGAAATTGACATGCTGATTTAGTCTATCATTTAATAATTCAAGATTCAGTTGTTTAATATTCTCTATATTTTTTTTAAATATATTTATGAATTCGGAGTTAATCTCATACCCAATTGAATTTCTTGCAGAGATCATTGCTGCCAAAGATGTTGTTCCTGTTCCCCAGAAAGGATCTAAAATTGTATCTTCATATAAAGAATACATATTTATTAAACGACATGGTAATTCTAAAGGATAAGCTGCTGATCGTTCCCTAATTTTTTTTTGATTAGAAATGTTTTTGTTTAGATTTTGAGAAGATCCTCTTATCCCCTCCCAGATATCTGAAAACCATTTATTCCTTTCTTCCCAAAAAAAAGCACTATGATATCTATTTTCAGATTTTGGTAGTATATCTTGTTTAATATCTCCTTTTCTAAAAATTAGAATGTACTCATGCTCAAGAGTAACATACGCATTTGGAGGTAGCATACCAGAGCCTAAGAACTTATTTGGACTATTTGTTGGTTTTTTCCATAATATACTAGGTAATTCAACAAAATCTTTATTTTGGAAAAAGCTGGTTATTTTTACATGATTTGGAAATAATTGGAAGGTCTTACCAATTTTTCTTGTAGCATCTCCAATATTTATGCAAGCAATTCCTCCTAATTTTAATACTCTTATTACTTCATTCCACACTTTCTCTAGCTCTACATGCATTAAATTAAATGCTTTTTTACTACTTTCCTTTTCAAGTACTTTTTTTATCTCATTATTTAGAGTAAAAAATAATGAATCCCACATCTCGATCATAGGATAAGGTGGTGAAGTTATCATCAAATCTACAGAATTAGATTCTATTTCACTCATATCTGATGAATTTTTGAAAAATATTTTATGAATAGTATCCATTTTCGATGATCAAATATTAAAAATTCAAATTCTATACAACAATAATTTATTTAAAATTTATATAAATTATTATCAAAGAATAGATAAATATAAGTCGTAGCACCGAAAATATTCAAATAATTTTAATAATCCTTGACATAATTTTATTGAATATTTAATTGGTTTAATAAATGGGGGAATTTAAAATTTTTAGTCTAATAATTGATTAAAATATCCAATAATTCTCAGTTTATTATCAAATCGATTAAAATCTGTTATAATTCCTTTTAATCCAGAGCCATTATGATAAAGAAATTTATCAAATTTCATATTAACTATTCCAGAGCTTCCAGGAAGGATTTCTTCTCCGTTTATAAATTTAAATGGTGAAGTTTTTAAATCTACTAACGCATTATATTGAATTCCATTTCCTGGTTTAATAGAATTATTTTTTGGTTTATAAAATTGATTGACAAAGACCCTTGCCTTAATTTGGTGTTCTGATTTGTATAATCCTTGATTAATTAAAACATTATCTCTACTGATTTCATCTGCGGAAATATTACCCTTTAAAGCAAGACCGACCCGATCACCTTTAATAGCCGTTTTAAAATCTCGATCATGTTTTTGGATGCTTCGAATAATAACTTTTTTACTTGGGCCATCATATCCAGTTAATTCCAACATCTGACCTGTGTTAACTCTCCCTTCTTTGACAATTCCTAAAATAACTGTTCCAATACCCTTTACTGGAAAAGCATGATCTATCAAAATTTTTGTAATTCCATTAATTTCTACATTTAATTCTTGAGACTGTGAATGAATCTCAATTATTTTCTTTTTTAACGTAATGTAGTCTTCTTTAATCTTTAAATCGAATATTTGTGCATCTTTTAAACTTGTTGTATCAAGAATTTTTTTAATTTTATCTTTTAAATTTAATAATTTCCATTCATTACTTGAGTTAATACCGGAAATAATTACTAAATCTTCAGTATTATATAATTGGTGAAATAAGTCCATTCCAACTATTATTTCACCTATAATAGAGTTTAAGCCAATATCTAAATCTATAACCAAAAGGTGAATATTAGTTAAGACCAGTGTTTGTAAAAAAGGTTTAATTTTATCAGGAAAATCTAAAGGAGTTAAAGCACAAAACACTTGGTTCAGCTCAGCATCAAGTCGATTATAAAATTGAATATCTGATTTTGTACCAGGAGCCCCTAATGCTTGTCCTATAAGTTTATTGTGCTCTAAATTTTCTCCAAAAATTCCTACAATGAAATTATGTTCTACAGATTCACTCATTAAATCGAAAAAATGTGGAATAACACTAAAATTTTACGATTAAAAAGGAAAAGTTTAAATTTCAAATTTTAACTCTGATTTTTAAATTATTATTTATACAACAGTTAAAAAATTTAAAATTAAATTAACCATTAGTTAATTATCATGGTTAGAGACGCAAAGGTCAACCAAGTAATTTTGATTATTCTTGATGATGTTCGTGCAGAACATTTATTTAAATTGATGAATGAAGGAAAGCTTCCAAATATGAAAGAAGTAGCAGAAAATGGTATTTCATGTTCCAATTGTGTTACTTCTTATCCTTCTATTACTTTTCCATGTTATGGTAATATAGTTACTGGTTCGTATTCAGGATATTTTCCTAAAGAAGGAAGTGCTGTTCCAATGTATCATTGGTTAAATAGAATGGACCCTCCTTCAACGAGTAAAAAACCACCGTTTATTCGTAATTATGGAGATTGGTCGAAAGTATTAAAAATAAATAAGGATATTGGCAAAAAGGTAAAAACAATTTTTGAACAAGCGCCTGAAGGAAATATGTTAAGTTCTTTCTGTTTTTTATATCGTGGAGCTTTATTTGTTGTTGGAAAAACTGTTTTTGATTTAGAAGGTATCTTTAAACATATCGCAGATGCATTTGAACATCCTAGAAACTATTTTCCAAATAATGAAGTCCCGTTAATAACTGTAGGCTATGTTCTCCATACAGATGATCTTATGCATAAGCTAGGATTTGACCACCCTAATTACATTAATTTAATAGTTGAGTGTGATAGATATCTAGGATCATTGATGAACAAATTGAAAACAACAGGTTATTATGATGATACTGCAATTGCTATTATTACTGATCATGGTAATTATAAAGCTAAAAATATAGGTGATCTCGAACCATTTTTTCAACAAAAAGGGTTGATTCCTTATGTATCTGAAAAAGGTACAGGAGATTTTGATTGTAATTTTGGCTCACTTGGGTTTTTTAACATCCCTGGGGAAACTTGGCAGCGTCATCCCTCAATTAAACAAATGGAGAGATTTAAAACGAGTGGTAATGGAAAACAAGAGATTAATTTATTTGAGACATTATGGGAAATTCCAGGAGTTAAATATATGTATTATAGAGATGATGATAATAAACCAGAAAAAGGAAAGATTCATATAAAATATCGAGATGAAAAATCTAAGAAAACTATCAAAGGAGCAATAGAATATCAAGGTTTTGGTAAAGAACAAAAAACAAAATACACATTTGAAGATTTTGATTTCTATGGATACAGTGAAAATGATAAATCAGCTAAAATTCTAGATTATAAATTTCATACTCTTGAAGAATGGTTAGACGCTACAAATCATATTGATTTTCCTATGATAGTTGACCAAGTGCCTCGATATTTTAAAAATCCCAGATCTTGCGACATAATGATATCAACTTTGGGAGAATATAGCTTTGGATATGAACATGGCAAAACAGTGGGCACATCTCCATTTTCTCATGATATTGGAACCAGAAGCTCTATGATCGTGCCATTTATTATTGGTGGTTCCCCAGAAATTCCAAAAATAGAGATCTCATATTGTAAAACTACAGATATGGTTCCCACTCTATTAGCTTTACTAGGAATAAAACCACACCCTAGCGTTGTTGGTAAATCAATCTTAACCTAATTTTTTTATATAAAATTACTTCTTGATAAAAGGTTCAAGGATTTTGTAAATAATAATTTTTATTAACACCTTTAGTAAAAAGTGATTTATGATAAAAAGAAAAAAACAAGATAAAAATAGTGGATCTTCATCATTACGAGAATGGTCTCGTTTAAGGCGTATGCCCAGATTAATTATTTACGGATTTGGTATTGTAACGCTTTTCTGGTATTTTTGGTGTGTGCTTGGTTTAACTATTGGAATCATGTATTATATTTTCTTTAAAGATAATGCATGGAAACGAAATGGAATTGTATTAGCAATTGCTATTGGTTTTGTTACAGTCTTTGTATATTTTTATAAAGAAATTGCCCCTCTTTCCATCGTAATCTGGTATTCGGTGATCTTCATTATATCCTATTCAATATTATTACTTATTTTGGAGATTTTAAAAAGGAAACAAATAACTGTTAAAAAAATTATTCATTGGTATCAGAGTTATGAGAAATTATCAAAAAGAAAACATAGGGCAATTGAATTAATAATAATATTTATACCGATTACTTTATGGACATCTGTGAGTATTGATTTGGGAGTAATGTTTGATAATAATCCAAGACTCTTATGGGTTAATGCTCCTACTATGGTTAAAATTAATGAAACGTTTGAAATTACAGTTGAGGCGTGGGATCCTTTTGAACGTTTAAGTGCTGTATATAAGGGAAAAGTAGAATTCTCAATAAAATCATATAATATTAGTACCTATAATTTAATCATAAATACTCAAGCAAATTTGCCAGATTTATATACTTTTACGGGACAAATATTTGGATCTGATATTGCTTATGAAATTAGAGACGGTAAGGATAATGGAAGACATGTATTTCAAGCTAGTATTAATACACCCGGTTTTCATTATATTCTAGTAAATGATAGCGTAACTAAAAATACATATTACAGCAATCCTATTATAGTAAATAATTATTCCTTATCAGATCCATTTATAGTTTGGGGTGATCCTCATACTCACTCTCAACTCTCTGATGGTACAGGCACACCTGATCATTCGTTTTATTATGCAAAACATATTGCATGTCTTGATTTTTATGCATTAACAGATCATGCTGAGATTATGTTATTTACTCCATGGTCACTTAACATTCTTGAATCTAGTACTAATAATTGGTATGAACCTAATAATTTTGTAACACTCCATGGTATAGAATGGACTTGCATTAGAACAGGTCACTACGTTTGTATTTTCAGTGGAAATACATTATTAAAGTCACCTATACTTGATTCATACTTTACTGTTAAATCTCCCCAAGCGCTATGGAATGTTCTTGATGATTTCACTTCAACCCATGGGGTAAGGGCATTAGCACTACCACATCATTCAACCAAAGAGGCTTATATTCAAGATTGGACGTATAACAACCCGAAATATGTTAAGATTGCAGAAGTATCTTCTGTTCACGGAGAATTTCTATTCGAACAGCGACATCCTTTAAATTACATAGGAGCACTAGACAAACCCCCCACATATACAAATGGTTCTTCAGTCGTTGATGCATTTACTATGGGGTATAGAATGACAATGTATGTTGATAGTGATGAGCATGATGGTCATCCAGGTCATAGTCTAAGTCATACTAGAGCATATATTGGCCATCAACGTCCTTTTAGTTTATGGCATACTCGAAATGAACACCCTTATCCCGGAGGATTAACTGCTGTTTATGTAAATAATCTTACAAGAGAAGGAGTTTTCAGTGGATTAGAAAACCAAAGAATTTTTGCAAATTCAGACCATGGACGTCCTATTCTTATATTTCAGATAAATGGAACCCATGTAGGAGATGGTTCAACATTTATAGCCAGTAGTTCAACCGGACATAGAGAAATAAATGTCTTTCTGGCTCAAGATGGGGCTCCAGGTGCACAAAAATCTAAAGCCGCTTCAGTCACACCAAATTGGATTCCGAATTGGAATGCAGAAATTGAAATTATTAAAAACGGGAAGTTATGGCACACTGAAAAAATATCTACACCGATAGTCAATTTCTCTATAATTGATAGTGATCCTATTACAGGGACTTCATACGAAAATAATTGCATCAAAAGAGGAAATAATTACTATATAAATCAATACAGTGATAATCCGATTGATCCTAGCACTTTAAATACAAATGGTTATGATTTTTATTTGATCCGTGTTGTAGGAGAAAATGGAAGAATGTCTTACGCTGGACCAATATGGGTGGAATACTAAATATTCTTACTTATTGACAATATTCAATTAGTTTATATTAGACAAATCTTTAACAAACTCAATTAGGATTTTTGATTATAGGGTATTTGAGATGAAACCTAACAATATAATAATCGTTCCAGAAGCTCAATGGGATAGAGAAAGAATTTGACAGCTTTTTTTTAATTATTCAGATTTCGCATTTTTGGTGTAATCACATTCCAATCTCTACATAATCGATAAAAAGTAGCTGTAGAAACATTAAATTTCTTTATTAAAAATATTATTTGATTTTTATTAACTAAAGTTTTTAGATTTTCTTTATCTAACACTAATTTTTTCAAGCGGTCATATGATTCCATATCTCTCTCATTAAATAATCTCCTCTTTCTTTGCATACTATATGGATAATTTCGAATCATTTCATTAAATAAGGATGCCCCTAATGTTAAACTCCAATGTGGTCTTGTTGTTACAACACCCTCAAGGCGAGATTTCTTACCCTTATCATACTTAAGTTTAATATCAAATTTAATATTAAATTCAGACTTAATTTCTTTTAGAAATTCTTTACTAGATGAAGTAATTCTTGTACTATTTGAATGCCCATCACTATCATAATAACCAAGTAACCATGCTAGCAATAATTTCCAACAAAAACGTGAATCATAACTATTATATTTGGTCTTTTCAAAAATATTTGGGATTGATTTTCTCAAAGTCTTTGAGTTTGAAAAACCAAGATTCAATAAATCCTTGACCATTGGCTTACATCTGAAACGTACGTATACCATTCGATATTTCTATATTTTATTATTATATTTTTTATATCTATCTCTTTCCTTTATTAATTCCGAAGGGATTATACCAATCGCGCTACAAAAAATTTCTAGATGATCTCTATCTTTGACCGAGAGTTCTACAGAAATTCTATACCATGGTTTTTCTTTATATTTATATCTTACTTCACCATCTGCATACAAAAACCCTAACCAATAAGCCTTTTCGAGGGTGTCAATTCTTTCAAAATAATTAGGTTTGAGAGTAGATCTATATTGTTGTTTCGAATATTACTTTAAATCATTATTACATTTAATATATTTATTTATTATAAATGAGCAATAATCGCTTTTTTCTCCAATGTTTCTTTCTAAATTTTCTTTAAAAATATTTAAATTACTTAGTGAAAACTTATATTTCGGATTATAACCTCTAACATTTAAATTTGTTATTCTTTGCTTTAAATCTGATAAATAAGTTGAGGTAAATCCCAATAATGTACTGGCTTGATATAAACCACCTAATCTATTCTCAAAATCATTTATTATTTGTAAAGTAGTGTATTTTATGCCCATTAGTTATCATTAGAATATATTCTTAAATAAGTCATAATAGAGAGAAGAATTATTAGATTATTGTGTAAGAGATTAAAGTTTTGATTAATAATAAGCAATTACAAGAAATAATTTAAATTAAAAAAAATTATCATTGATTAATCGAATAATTTCAGGTATTAAATAGTGAGGATTATATTATGGTTAAGTCTAAAAACATCATAATTGTGCCAGAAACACATTGGGACCGTGAAACTTTATACGATTGATGTATAAAGCATGATTGGTATCTCCCTTTTCAAGAGTTTCGTGCTAAACTTGTAATAATGATGGATAAATTATTACATATTCTAAAAACTGATCCAGATTATAAAAATTTCACATTTGATGGTCAAGTAATCCCTATAGAAGATTATTTAGAAGTAAGACCAGAAAGGGAAGAAGAAATCAAAGAATATGTCCAACAAGGAAGACTCTCTATTGGCCCTATGTATGTACTCCCGGATGAATTTTTAGTTAGTGGTGAATCATTAATTAGAATCCTTATGATTGGACATCAGATAGCTAGAGGATTCGGAAGGATAATGAATGCGCTTTATATTCCTGATCCATTCGGTCATATAGCTCAATTACCACAAATTGCTTATGGATTTGATCATTCATCTATTATATTTGAAAGAGGCTTTGGTAATGAATTTACTGAAAAAAAATTAGATATGGAATTTCATTGGGACGCTCCAGGAAAAGCGGCATCGGTTTTGGGTATTCATCTAATTAGAGGCTATGGATCATTGGCCTTTTTAGATATTTCTTTAGAACAGGGAATCTATAGAAATGCACTTGAAAAGATTAAGAGAGTTGTTGCTGATTTAGAAAATTATACTGGAACACCAATAGTATTACTCAATAATGGTTCAGATCATTATGAGGCAAATCCAAAAATTGCCGAGATAGTTAAACAATGGAATCAACTATATCCCGATGTATTATTAGAACAGAATGATTTTGAGTACTATATTAATAAAGTTCTTTCAATAGAACCAAAGTTAAAATCATTTCAAGGAGAACTTAGAGGTGCAAAATATTCAAATATTATATCAGGAGTATTTTCTGCCAGAATGTGGATAAAACAAAGAAATTCAAAAATAGAATATTTATTTGAAAAATACGCTGAACCAATTTCTGCAATTACATGGGGCCTAGATAAATTTCAGCAATTTGCTTACCCGGATTCTTATATAAGAACTGGATTAAAGTGGTTAATTAAGAATCATCCTCATGATTCGATTTGTGGCTGCAGTATTGATCAAGTTCATAAGGAAATGATAACTCGGTTTGATTGGGCTGAACAAATAGGAAATGAAGTATTTAATCTCTCATTTCTATATCTATCAGATTTAATTTCACTTAAAGATCAAGTAAAAAATAGAGTTACCTTAATTGTATTTAATCCATTACCTTGGAAGCGAAGAGATATTGTAATTTTTAATGGAATTTCAAGTATGAAAAAAATTCAGAATGGATTTCCTAAAAATTTTAAGATAATAGATTCATATAATAAGGAAATTGAATATCAAGGACATTATGTTCCAAGAAAACCCAGATTTTCTACAGAAAATGATATTACGTTTCAATTCTCATTTATTGCGAATGTTCCAGCATGTGGTTATAAAGTGTATTATATTGTACTCGAAGAGGAACCTAAAAAAAATAAAAATGATAAATTAGATTTTAATTTGGGAGAAAATTTAATTGAAAATGAATTTTGTAAGGTAGAGGTAAAAAAGAAAGGACAAATCAATATCTATAATAAAAAAAGTGCTGTTTGGTTTGAAAATGTATGTCAATTTGAGGATGTGGGTGATTGGGGAGATGAATATGATTTTTCAGGTCCCACACGTAAACAAATGGACAAAAAATTTACTACCAAGGATGCTGAGATATTGGAAATTACACCTTTTCTAAATGGTCCTTCTCAAAAGACAATAAAAATCAAAATGATTATAAAATTACCTGTGTCATTAACATTAGATCGCCTACAAAGAGAAGATAAAATTATTAATAATATTATTAATCTCTATATTTCTTTGTATAAAGGCATTAATCGTATTGATTTTAAAATAGATTTGGAAAATAATAGTAAAGATCACCGATTTAGAGTACTTTTTCCCTCCAAAATTACAGCAGATAAGGTTTTCTGTGATGGTCATTTTTATGTTGTTCCTAGAAATATTTTGTTGCCTAATGGGAAACATTGGGTACAAAAACCTTCTAAAACAAACCATCAAAAGGATTTTATTTTAGTAAATGATAAATCAAAATGCTTTGCAGTTTTGAATCGAGGATTACCTGAATATGAAGCAATTATGGATGAAGATGGGACAATTAAAATAGCAGTAACACTTCTTCGCTGCATTGAATGGCTTTCAAGACATAACATAGATTCTAGAAGAAATGATGCAGGACCAAGTATTAATACTCCAGAAGCTCAATGTCTTGGGCATCATGAGTTTGATTTATCTTTAATAATTGATGAATATAAATCCAATTGGTGGGACTCAGAAATTCATATTAAAGGGAAAGAGTTTAATTGTCCATTAAAACCAATATTTCCTCGAATGTTAAAATCAACTCTGAGAAGTTCAGAAATATTATTATTATCACGAAACGGTGTATTAGCAGATTTAGAAAAACTACCAGAGAAAAATTTGAACTCTATTCTGCCAAATGAATTAAGTTTTTTAGAAATAGATAACAAGAATATCATTTTAAGTGCTTTGAAAAAAGCAGAAAAGGGAGATTATCTAATTGTTCGAGTTTATAATATATCTCCTTCCTTACAAAAAGCTAAATTGAATTTTTATAAAGAAATTTCGATAAAAAAAGCTGAGATTGTAAATTTTCTTGAGGAACAACCTAATAATGAAATTAAGGCTCAAATTGACAATTATAGTAAGAATACACTTGAAATAACAGTGGAACCACATGTAATTGTTACGTTTAAAATAGAGTGTGTACTATCGGAGTGATTTATTTATGAAAAATTCTAAAATAGATTTTGATGTTTTTATTATAGGGGCAGGTCCTGGCGGGTCTATCGCGGGTAAGATAGCTGTTGAAAATGGTTATAAGACTTGTATTATTGAAAAAGATGTGATTGGAGATAATGGGCGATATAAAGCATGTGGTGGTGCTATAGCTTGGGAGTTGATAGAAGAGATAGATTATCCAGAAGATAAAATAAGCCGTACTTTTGAATCCTTGGAGCTACATCATGTTGATGGGGATAGATTTTCTAAAAAAGGAAAAGGGGCAACTATATGGCGAAATACATTTGATAAATTTCTAAGTGATATGGCAGTGGATAGTGGTGCAATTCTGAAAGAAAGTGAACCTTTAATTAGTATTGAAAAAACTGATAGTTTTTATAGAGTTAGCACTAAAAAGGGAAAATATATTGTTAAATACATAATTGCTTCTGATGGAGCAACCTCTACAACTCTGAAATTATTAGGATGGCCATATTTCAAAAAAGAAAATTTAATTTTAACAATTACTAAAGAAATGAAAACCTCTAAGGAATTTATTAATCAAATGTTAGGTAGTGATGCAGTTCATGCATTTTTTGGCATAAAAAATCTTATTCCTATTGGTTATGCATGGTTATTTCCAAAAGCTGAAACAATTACAGTAGGATGGGGGAATCAAATAAACTTAGTTAAAAATTCTAGGGAGGAATTTAAAAAATTTGAGAGTTTGACATTCGTTAAAAACGCGCTAAAGGGTGCTGAATTAAACATTTTTAAATCACACCTCATTCCAGTAGGTTTACGACCTAAACTTTATGAGGATAACGTATTTGCTGTAGGTGATGCTGGTGGAATTGTAGATCCTATAAGTGGAAAAGGAATTCCTTATGCAATGATGAGCGGTCAAATCGCAATTGAAACTATTAAGACTTGCGAGAAAAGGGATAAATTGGATAAACTTGGTTTTTATTATGAGAAAAACTTAGATAAAAAATTTCTCCGTGTTCTTAAAGCTAAACGAATAGCTCGGGATAAAATATTCCAAAATGATGAGAATTTAAAAAGATTCCTATCTCTTTGGGAGAAATATCGTTCATCTTATATAATCTCAAATAAAATGCTCTAAAGATTTTATTTCTATTATAATAATCATATTGCTTTAACCCTTTTAGCTTTATATTAGTTAGTTTTTGAAATGTCATTTTCCGATTCAATTTTCTGAATTTCTTTGATAAGTTCATTCATAAAAATCTAACCAGATAGGATTAATTAACTCAAATAATTTAATGCAATTTCTATTTCTCTAATTGTTAAGAGTATTGAAAATCTGAAATTCCTTTTATTTTGTCAAATTAAATGTAATATACTGATTATAAAAAAACATTTATTATTAGAAAGTTGTGATTTACAATGAAATTTACTGAATATTCAAAGAAATATATTCCTAATATAAATAATGCGATTAAAATGGTTTATGACCGAAAATTAGATAGTGTACAAAATCCTTTTTTGAAAGCCTACTATTCAGAATTAAAGGACTATTTCTTGTCAGGGGGAAAAAGAATCAGACCATTATTATGTATTGCTACATTTAATGCTTTCAATGAAAAACCAGATGATAAAATTGTTCTACCTAGCATTGGAGTAGAATTTCTTCATAATGCTTCCTTAATCCATGATGATATCATTGATAAAGATGATTTTAGGCGAGGAAAACCCGCATTTCATTTCAGATTTCGCAATTATCATCAAAAGTATAATTTAAAAAAAATGATTGATATCGATTTTGGTAATTCAATAGGGATTATTGGTGGTGATTCAGCATTTTTTTTAGGATTAGAAGCATATTTTTTTAATGAATTTGAGAATAGTCTTAATTTTAAGGCAATTAATTACTATGAACAAGCTTTTATAGAAATAGCAAATGGTGTATTAATAGAAATTGATATGGTGAACCAGAGAAATCTAACAATTTCAGATTATATTAAAATGATTTCATTAAAAACGGGAGCATTAATCGAAAAATCTATTTTAATAGGAGCAAATTATGCTAAAGTAGATGAGAAGCTTATGAACGATCTTTCCATTTATGGTACAAATCTAGGTATTATTTTCCAGATAATTGATGATATCTTAGGGACTTTCGGGGATGAAAAAATTACTGGAAAACCAACAGATTCAGATATATTAGAGGGAAAAAAGACGTGTTTATTGATTGAAGCATTAAATAAATTAGATCAAAAGGATAAGATTAGATTAGAAGAACTGATAGAGAATCCACATATAAGAAATGAGGATGTTCAAGAAGTAAAAGATTTATTTCTTAAAGTAGATGTCGCTAATTCATGTAAAGATTTAGCAATGTCATATTTCAATGGAGCTAAACAATCTCTCGATAGGCTATATAGTGAGATCAATCAATCTGAAGCTGAATTCTTTGAAAATTTATTAAATTTTGTACTTGAGAGAAAATTCTGAAAATTTCAGTTCAATATAAAATAAGAAAAGACTAAAAATCATAAAAGAATTAATAAGTTCAATAATATTTTTTATCTTTTAATTACACAATTGAGAAAGTTTGTATGTTAGTCGCCATTACCGGAGCTACTGGAATTGATCTATCTATCAGACTTCTAGAAATTCTGAGAGAAAAAGAAATCGAAACAGAATTAATAATTTCAAAAAATGCTGAAAAGGTAATTAGTGTTGAAACTAATTATGAAATCTCTGCTATTCGAAAATTAGCGAATATAAATTATGATGCGAATGATTTATTAGCACCTCCTGCCAGTGGTTCTCATAAGGAGGATTTTATGATAGTAATTCCATGTTCAATGAAATCACTATCAGCAATTGCAAATGGTTATGCAAATAATTTGATTACAAGGGCTGCAGACGTAATGATAAAAGAAAAGAGAAAATTAATACTTGTTGTTAGGGAAACTCCTTTCAGTGCTATACATCTTGAAAATATGGTTAAATTAGCAAAAATTGGTGTTATCATTTTACCACCTATCCCCTCTTACTATATTAAACCAAAAACTGTAGAGGAACTCACTGATTTCACCGTAGGTAGGATATTAGACCATGTAGGAATTGAGAGTGTGATAAAAAGATGGGGAGAAGACTACAAAAGATAACCATATTTACTTTTTATATGTTTTTGTTTAAAACAATTAAGCAAATTAAAATCTTAATGATTATTTATGATAAATTTAAATATTAAGTGTGTGCACTTAGGTTATTAATAAAATAGACTTCAAAGTTAATTGAAGACACCATAATTTAAATCCACCAACCAAAGTGATATATTACGAAAGAAGAGAAACCCATTCCAGAGGAAATTGCATTAGAGATATGTGAAGGAATAAGAGAAGAAAATAGAAAAAAAAAGTTCAGTTTTGCAAAAAGCCAATGTTGGGGATGTATGAAATATTCACAAAAAAAGAATGATATTCGTCAAAGATGTATCTTTGGCGATGAGAATAATCGAGGATGCCATTTAGTTAATAAGATTTTTGATGTGAGGTATGAGAACTTACGATAAACTTACTGATTTATCCATTGATATAATTCGCCCACTAAAACCCTCTTGTCGTTATTACTTCTGAGTTTATTAATATTTTTGACATTCATTAGCCACAACGAGGATCTTAATTCTTGTTTCAGAGTATTTATTTCTTTGATTGTATTCGACTGAGAATTATTCTTATAATCTTGCCAGGCAGCTTTTAAAAATTTAAATGCAAATCCTCCAATATCAGCACCTAAAACAATTGCTTTGGCGATATCCACACCTGTTCTCAATCCTCCTGTCCCTATTATTAGTTTTTTAGATACTTTTCTAACATTCATTATACTAACTGGTGTTGGAATACCCCATTCACAAAAAGTGTCTGCAATCTTTCGAGTATATGCTTCAAAACTGTCTACATCACGTATTGACTCTATTGCAGCAAAATTTGTGCCACCTAAACCTCCAACATCAAATCCATCAAATCCTAGTAAATCAAGCTTTAAAGCTAGATCTGTATTAAAACCTGTTCCAACTTCTTTAGCTATGATAGGAATTTTCAGATTTTTTCTTATTTCTTTAAATTTTTCCTCAAAATTTTTATATGATATATTACCTTCACTTTGAACAAGCTCATGTAAAGCATTGAAGTGTATAGCCATTACGTCCGCATTAATCATCTCAATGCAATTCTTAAAATTATCTATATTAAAATTGAGATCACATAGCTGTCCTATTCCTAAATTTCCTATTACTGGAATATTAGGTGCCATATCACGTACAATTTTAAATGAATCAACGGTAGAAGGATCCTCTAATCCTATTCTTTGACTACCAACACTCATAATAATATTTTCTGAACTTGCAGCGTTTGCTAAGATATTATTAATTGCTTTAGAAATTTCATGACCTCCTGTAATTGCTGAAATACATATAGGAGCTGATATTTTTTTTTTAAAGAAATCCACAGAAAGATTAATTTCCTCTAACTCATATTCTGGTAGTGAATGATGAATTAGATTAACCTCATCAAAATAGTTCTTTACATGTTGCACATTATGCACTAAAGGTATTTTTATGTGATCTATCTTCCTATTATATATGTTGTTCCCAATCTTTCTTTCAGAAGTTGATTCAATACTAGTACATTCTAAATATTCATTGTTTAAAGCTTTAAGAATATTTTTATTTTTGATTCCATTAATTATTTGGACAGGTATGCCAAATTTTATAATCTCTTTGATAGTTTCTAGTTTACCTCTTATACCTCCAGTAACATCAATTTTTTGATCTAATTCTGCTAATTTTAAATCTACCAAATCGTTAGATCTTAATTTTAATGCCAGCTTTTCGTTTCCATTGTCTTTGATATATATGCCATCTTCTTCAATTGCAAATATAACTTTCGAGATTTTATATTTTTGAATCTTCTCACATAATTTTAAAATAATTTGATCTCCAGAAAGAATTGTAAATGAAGAATCCCAACTCAGAAGAATGTCACCATATAGGACTGGTATTATTCCAAGATCAAGCATCTTTTCAATAGGATCTATAGATTTAAAAATAATTTCATTAAAATCTTGTATAAAAATACTTGATGGTTGCACGGAAATTGCTGAACGACCATTATCAAGCATTTTATTTATGATAATGGAATTAAATTCATTCATTGCTTTATGAGTTTTGGAAAGTCCTATAATTTGATCCTTTATGGAGTCATTTAATCCTTGAGAAATTTGATATTTTTTGGCAATCGGATGTCCAAAAGATCCACCTCCATGAATTAAAATGATTGCTTTTTTACTTTCAATAATCTGACTGAGACAACTTTCTAAAATATCTTCCCTAAGAGAAAAAGGCTTGTTTTTATCAGTTAATAAACTTCCACCTAACTTTAACAGAATAATTTCATCTTTATTTTTCAAATTTAATTCACACTCATCCAATCATTGTTTTCCAAGCATCATATCCTTCTTTTTTGATAGCTTTCGCAATTTTTTCTTGCACTTCTCCATTTTCAGCTAACGAAATGACCAAACCACCCCTACCTGTTCCCGTTACTTTTGCCCCAATTGCTCCATTTTTTAATGCAATATCAACCAACTTATCATTTATTTGTCCAGAAACCATGATATCTTGAAGTAATTTATGGTTTTGATTCATTAAAGACCCAATAGCAAGATTATTTCCTTTAAGCAAGGCTATTTTTGCCTCATTCGCTAATTTTTCATATTCATTGAAGATTTCTTCAAACTTTTCTGGATTTTCCTCCTTTAAACGCCGAACATCAGCAACCACTTCTGTTGTAGAAGCTGTGATTCCTGAATTTGCTATAACTAAAGGCATTTTTTTTTGCGATTGCAGAAGATCCATCGTATTTTTTCCGCCTTCCAAATTTTTAACAAACCAAATCAAACCACCATAAGTAGAGGCTGTGTTATCGATACCGGAAGGGGTTCCATGATAGGCTTTCTCTCCTTCATAGGCGGCTTCGTTTATCTTTTCATCATCTAAATTAAGATTAAATCTATTATTAAGGGCACGAGCTAATGAGGTACATTGAGCAGCAGAAGCACCAACACCACTTGCAGCAATTAAATTACCGGCAAAGGTTATTTCAAGTTTCTGATCATCAGTATTTATTTTTAAATGACTTATTACATTTGCAACTGATTGTATGGCTTCTTTATATTTCATTTTTTTGTACCCTGGAGTTGCGGGTCTCTGATCGTCAATAGACCATCCAGATCCCTCTACAACTTTAACATCTGCAGTGGTAAAGGATCCTAAGGCTGATGCTATTGCTGGAAGTCCATATACTACAAAATGATAGCGTTTATTCCTGAAATAGAAATTAAAATTCGCCAAATAGTATAGTCTTTCCATATCCCTTTCCAGTAGTCATTCATTTTACCTCCACAGTTCCCTCTGAACCATTAACAATAACTTTTTGTCCAGTTTTTATGTTATTAATATCAATTTTGTCCACACAAGGAATTTCACTAATAATACATCCAACTGCAATAATTGTATCGATTTGTTTATTAACTATTGCTGCAGGAGCCATATTATTCTTTTTCATCCTATACATAGTATAAGATCCTACTGTAGATCCTTTACCAGTTGGAAATATTAACACTTTTCCTGTAATCGATCGACCTTCAAGTTCGTGTCCAACCTCAACAACTTTCCCTGTATCAGGATCTACTCCACCATAAAATGAGATTCCATCTTTAGTTACAATTGCTTCTGCCTCAGCAGTGCCTTTATAGATTTTTCTTCCTTCAAGTATCATTTTATAGCCTCCTTGATGCATTCTTCAATTGATCCAATTTTTACTTTAAATTTATTCTTTGCACGCCCATAATAACATGCTTTTGCTGAATCTACCATAATTCCTTTAAAACGTCCTTTAATTGGAGCTACAACACAACAAGTATCTGCTGCGAATTTTGCTCCAGCATCTTCAATTATTTTAGAATAACCAGTTTCATCAGCAATTTTTTTTGTTGGTCGAGCAGTCGTAATCCAGAATTCTTTCTTTACTTTTTTTCCATTTAATAATTTCGCAATTTCAGCGATTTCATGAATTGAAGCATGAGGACACCCAATACTAATGAAATCGATTTCAATATCATCATCAATAAGTTCCATTCTCGTTCTATCTAGATCACTTTGATTAATTTCAAAAACATTATCATCTGGTTTAGGATAGTAATTATATTCTGGAGTTATTCCTTCCATATGGAATAGTGCTGTCCCACCATAAGTCGCAATAGATGCACAAAATGATTTGAGCTCTTCAACCGTAGCAGATGGAATTCCTGTAATATATGGTATTTTTTTTCCTAATTTAACTAATTTGTCCCCAATTATTTTTCCTAACACACCAAATTCGTCGGTACCTTTAATTGGAGTAGTAATCTTAACTAATACTTCCCCCAGACGATTTTCATCTAAATGATATCCATATTTTGGCGTTTTCCCTGTAATAGCTGACGCTAAAGCACTTGGACCCCCTTCACGATTAGTTCGAGCACCAATTACAGAATTAGCATAACAAACTGCACTACTTTCTGCCCAAGCAAGGTGTTGTCCAAAATGTGGAGTGTTCCCAATAAAATATGGTGTACAAGAACATGTTGTAATTACACCCATTTTAGCGAAAGCGTCAATTGCTCGATTTTGATTTATTGCAAACTCCTTATCTATTCCCAAAATTTGCCAATTTTCTCGATCCATTCCAGCGGGATTTAAGGTTGTTAAAACTCTAACCTTACCATCCTCTGCCATTTCGTTTAAGAACTCTAAACCAGCTTCACCAAGATTATCATATGAAACCCCGGCTATTTGAACACCATAAACATCAACCATGCATTCAGCTTCAAATATTTCACCTAACGTGGTTAATATTTCCATTGACTTTCGAGCAGCTTTTCCATAGATCCCATCTAGCATGTCTTGTTCTTCTGATGTTAATTTCATTTTTCTCTCCTTATCTCAAAAATATTTTTTAATATCCACTTTTGGAAATTCTGCAATTTCAAAATTCTTTCCTTTGATGATAAGTGGTTTAGTTAAATCAAAGCCAATTTTTGTCGTCATTTTTGTTCCAGGCTCAGCACTCGGATCTAGACTACTTCCTGGCTCTTTATCTTTGACAATCATTCTGGTATCTCCTTGAAAACGAGTTGCCATCGCCCACTCTACAGATAAGGGATCATAAATATTAATATCATTATCAACAATAAAAGCATGTTTACAGCTTGTGTGTCCTGCGAAGGTTCTTTCTATTGCCCTTCTTCCATCTTCTTCTGATTTCTTATCAATTTGGACTATTGCGTGCAACCAAGAAGACCCACCAGGGCTAATATTTACATCTAAACACTTAACTCCTGCTTCATTTACTTTATTGAAAATAGTGGGTTCTCTAGGCATACCCATCAATATTTTATGTTCTAACGCTCCAGGTAATAAAGCTTGCCAAATCGCATCTTTTCTATGAGTGATTCTTTTAACTTCAAAAATAGGTTCCTCTCTCATCACATCATACGTCTCAGTCAGATCGACAAAAGGACCTTCGGTGTGTCTTTCTTCAAAATAAACGCGCCCCTCTAATACAAATTCTGCTTCTGCGGGTATGATAAGATCTACTAAGTTTGCTTTTGCGACTTTAATTGGTTCTAAAGCGTTTGCTATTTCTAATTCATCAACACCAATATCAACAGATGTAGCTCCAGCAATTAGTATGTTGGGAGTATTCCCTATACAAAAAGCTACTTCTACTTCGCCATTTTTCTCTAAAAATTTATAGAAATGACGTCCTTTAACTATTCGGGTTGCAAATTTGTCTTTAGAATACTGCATTGCTCGATGAAAATCTAAGTTTTGACCATAATCGGGATCTCTGGTGACTACAACAGCAGAACTGATATAATTTCCACCATCCTTGTCGCAATGGTATAAAATTGGAATTTTATCTAAATCAATGCTTGTTTCAACAACTTCTTGACAAGGAGCATTTGTAATAATTTCTGGTTCTGAACGCTCTTTTATTGCTTTTGAGAGCATTGGTATAAGATTTGCGGGTGTTACACCGAAATATGAAGCAATTACATCTTTTGTACAGAATAAATTCCCAATTACACGAAATTTTGATTCTCTTATCTTATTAAACATAACTGGAGTGGGTTCAATCTCTTTTAATATTCCAGAGATCTCTAATTTCTTCGACACCTCAATATTAATTTTGCGAAGAATACCTTTCTCATCAATTTGATTTATATATTCTCTAAATCCCATAAATATCATTCATCTCAATAACTTTCTTGGAATAATCTAACATATTAATATTTTGAGTTACAGAAACACATTTTATAAAACTAAAGGTTTTCATTTTTATCGATTCTTTTTAAAATTTCTTTTGCATAATCAACTCTGATTTTTTTATCTTCAACTAATTTGTTTGCTATCTTTTCTATTAACTTTTCAGGTACTCCAGCAAGTCTTGCAATATTTCTTGAATGTAGCGTCATATGACCTCTTTGAATTCCTTCTGCAGCTAAAGCCCTTAGAGCAGCCACATTTTGAGCTAATCCTAGGGCCGCAGCTACTTGACAAAGTTCATTGGCACTTTTAACATTTAAGATTTTTAAAGCTAATCTGGCCATCGGATGTATCTTTGTCATACCTCCAATAATACCAAGAGCAAGAGGTAATTCTATTTCTCCTACTAAATTTCCATCTGAATCAACCTGAAATTTTGTTAATGGAGAATATTGCCCACTTAATGCAGCATATGCGTGAGCTCCAGATTCAATAGCGCGCGTATCATTTCCTGTAGCTAATGTTAAAGCCACAATTCCGTTCATTATGCCTTTATTATGAGTAGTAGCTCTATAAGGATCTGCCAGCGCAAACTCATAAGCATTTAAGATCCCTTCTACAACTTCTACTCCACCTAATAACTCCTTATCAAAAGTTGCCCTACTTTTTGCTATTCGATGAGTTGCCAAATTAGATACAATTCTAAGATATACTTTACCACCGCATATTTCTTCTATATATGGACTGATAATTTCAGCCATAGTATTTACCACATTCGCTCCCATTGCATCTAACACATCAACTAATAAATGAAGAATCAACATTTCTCCTTTTCTTGTCATTAACTCTCGAATTTCAAATTCAAAAGCACCGCCACCCAACTCACTCAATAAAGGATCTTGTTCATTAGCGATTTTTAAAAGATGATCTTTATTATTTAATATTTTTTCTTTTGCAATTTTAATATCAGGTAAATCAGTTATCTGTATCTGTGAAATCATTATCGACCTTACTTCTTCTGAATGAAAACCTCCACATATTCTCGCAAATTTAGCTGCATTTGAAGCTGCTGCTATAACTGATGGTTCTTCAATAACCATTGGTATTATATAATCCCTATTATTGATTTTAAAATTGAAAGCTAAGCCAAATGGTAATTGGTAACTCCCAATAACATTTTCTACTAAAGTATCAATTTGGTTAGGTTTGAAATATCCAAAATTTTGTAAAATCTTCAAATCTTCTTTATTAAGGTTAGCTATCTTAGAAATTTTTCTTTGACGTTCCTCTATTGATAACTTATAAAATCCGGAGATATCAGAATGGAATTCTTTCATAATTAAAATCTCTTTTCTAAAAATTAATAAAGTTTTCTATATCTGCTTTTATTTTCTTAGCTTCTGGAGAGGTGGAAGTAATCATTTTTGATGGACCACCTATTTTTCCCTCAATTATTTCATACTCAGGTATAAAGGGTTTTAATTCATCAATTATCTTCCTTTTCTCATTTTCATGAGTCAATAAGACTAGTGATGGTCCAGTATCAATTGAGAAATACACATTATACCCAATTTTTTTTCGTAGTTCACGAATCTTAAGCATAATTTTTAACGTATCGGGTTCCCACGCAATAATGTTATTACTTTTTACTGACATTGCTACAGAATGTAGACAGAATGTATCATATTCTGCTAATTCACCTATTTTATTTAAGTTAGAATTCTCTAATGCTTCAAAAAATTCGAAAATAAGCTGCTTTCGCTGTTCTAACCAAGCAGAAAAAAAAGGTGAACTTGGAACGATTTCATGTGCTTGATGTGTTTTTAAGTCAGATTTCATCGGAATTGTTAAAAGTGCAATCTCTTCTACAAAAGATTGATGTTCTTTACGGTCCAATCGAATTGAAAAACAATCAAAAGGATCAATATTTGGATGACTGAGTAAAAGAGAAAATCCTCCAGTAGAGCTTCGAGAGCTAGAACTCGCAAGATATCTTGAAAATATACTCAATAATCTTTTGTTATGGATATAATTTTCATGATTATTATAAATAATAACTGCTGCTGCTAATGCAAGGGCTGAAGATCCCGAAGCAGAAGTCCCTAGACCCTTACCTATTTGTTGTCCTCTCTCTGTTTTTAAAAAGTTTCGAGAAATCAGTATGGCTTTTGTGTTTGTTTTAGAATAACTTCGAATAAAGTCTAAAGTAAACTTGACTCTTTCTAAATCATCATTAAAAGCAGGTTTACCATTGAGAAAAACACGATCTTCCCTCAAATTTTTGTCAAACTTTAAATAAGAAATGGTAAATCCACAATCATTATTTAAAGAGATACTTGGAAAATAGGGAATTCGATGTTTAGCGTTAACAATTCCATGATATTTTAGGATACCTTGAATAGGATATGCTATAGTATAAGCTTCCCCCTCGCTCTGTGTAGTAATGTTTTTAGGAGGAAGATCTTGGATTTGATAATCCCGATCTATTAAATACTCTAGAATTTCATTATGATCTTTTTCTAGTTTTTTAATAAGATCTTTTGAAAGTGAAGTGTTCATTATCATTCAAGAGGAATGGGAAGATCTTGGATTTGATAATCTCTATTCATCAAATATTTTTCAGGTATTGGAAGATATATTGGACTCCAATTTAACAATCCCTTTGCGTTATTGTTTTCCTCGGTTTCATTGTCAACTCTCCTTATTTCATACTCTAAAGTACTGCCTTTTTTTACGTTACTCGCTACTCTTACTAATCCTTCTTTCAAATATTTTAGGTCGTTAATGTCTGATTGAGCAATTGGATCGCTATCTAACTTTGCAAAGAGTGGGAAAAATCTTTTATGAAGTCCTGAATGCCCTTTAGGGCAGTGGTCTAATCCTTTTATATTGGGAATAAGGCATCCCTCGTCGCAAAAATGAAGTGTAAAACCTCTTTTATTATTATATTCATGTTCAACAATATGACCCAATAATATCACTGGTTTAGTAATACCATTCTTAATTAATTCATATTCTTGAACACTTTTCTTTTCTTTTAATTTTATAAAATCATTTATATGAGGTCCTTTTTGAATAATTTCATTAAAACTCTCTTGAACTTTTAAAAGGCCTGAAATACAGGTAGCTCCTGAACCATAAGAGCCAAAATAGATCGTGTCATAAACGCGAGCTTGATTTTCAAGAAGATATATAATCTGAGCCCAAATTGAAGCGTTATACATATTTCCAAAATGCATTGGAACGTTTAATTGAGGAAGTACTCTCTCTTTTACATTTGTATTCACCCAATATGAAAATCTCTCTAAAGTTGTGGAAGAAAATCCCCTTTCTTTTAGTTTTAAATAAAGATATTCTGGTAAAACGGTAACATCATGTAAAAAATGATCAAGCTTCTTGATTATAGAAGTACGAACCTTATTCTTATCGAATTTAGGTAGTTCATTTATATGTTTAATCCAACGCTTTAATATTATTTGCTGCATAATTTTTAGTGGGAGCTTGGAATATGGGGCATGAAATGTGTAGAAATCTGCATGAAAATCCCCTATACTTCTAATTAAGTCATCATAAGCAGCAAGTTGGAATTTAATATATGCATCTTGAGAATATTGGCCAAAAGCTCTAGCGTTTTTATCATTGTGAGATCTGAAAAAGTCATTTACATTTCCTGAAACCTTTCCAAAATTCTTACCAAATTTAGCTATTCGAGGATTTTTCGATATTACTAGTGCAATAGCACCTGATCCCTGTGTTGGTTCACCTGGAGAACCAAGATGATATGAAGAAATATCTGTGCTTATGACGAGAGCGTTATTTATTATTTCCTTTTCAACTAAGGCGATAGCATTAAGAATTGCTAATGTACCACCAGCACAGGCGTTGTAGATATCCTGAGTCAATGAATTGGAGGAAATCTCTAACATCTCAGCAAAAATATTCGAAATACTCTTAGCTGCATAGACTTCGGTCTCAGTACCAACAAACAAACCATCTATACTCTTAGGATCTATATTCCCACGTAATAATGCATTATATCCTGCCTTTATACCTAAAGAGATAATATCTTCGTCGACATCCGCCACTCGCATCTCTTTTGATAAGAGCCCTTTACTATACTTCTCTGGATCGGCGCCTCGCGCCAGAGCAAGCTCGCTCAATTCTACAAAGTGTCGAGGGGCGTAGAATGCAACACTATCGATACCGACATTACCAAAAAGATAGTCATTAGAAAGCATGGTTATTCCTTTTTTCCAGCAAAACAATAAAATATGTAGTTCAAGATAGTGTTTATTTATTCAAAAACTTATCTAATTAAAACATTGTATTGTAAAACACTATTTAAGATTAACGATATGAATAAGAATTTCGAATAATAAGAGTATGAAAAGTAAGAATACTTAATTTAAATCAGATCTTACTTCCATACTATTTCTTGAGGCTTGAAGATCCTTTAACTCCTCTGGGTATTCTTTAAACAAGTTTTTTGATAAATTAACAAATTCGAGGTTTCTTAATTTACAGATGGATTTCGGAAGTTCTTTCAAAAAATTATTCGAAAGTTGTAAACTCTTTAACTCTGTTAAATCTCCAATGTTATCTGGAAGTCTTCTAAGATGATTCATACCAACCCAAAGTTTCTCTAGTTTCTTTAAATTACAAATAGAGTTAGGAAGATAAGTTAAAATATTATTACTTAACCAGATTTCTCTAAGATTTTTTAATCTATCAATATCTTGTGGTATCTCGGATAATTTATTATTTCTAAGACTTAAAATCTCAAGAGCTTTAAATTTTAGGAGAGCTTTCGGAAATTTATGCAATTTAAGATTACTTAAATTAATCTTAATAATCTTCTTATTTTCAATCTTGATCTTTTCACTAGCGATACGAGTCGATAAGAATTCGATAACTGGATAATCAATAATGATTCCTTCTTCCTCAAAAGGAGGAATTTCCTCTGATAGTTCCATTAACGCAAAGAAATTATCCTGATCTAACATGAGGTTTAACCTTTCATCTAAAGTTAAATTCTCTAAAAATCCTTCAATTTCAAGAAATTCTCTTGTTGCTTCCGTTCCATTTCTATATCTCTTAATTATTTCCTCTTTGAATACTCTCTTAGCTAATGGATCTCCTGCCTCTGTTAACTTTTTGAGAAGTGGAAAGGCTAGATTGCTATGTATAAGCCGTGTATCATAATCATGTTCATACCACACTTGTAAATTAGAACAATGCCCCCAGAATTCAACTTCGGGAGGTATTTTATAATTATATCCCTCTAATGATTTGTCTAATCTTTCTGCTGCATCATCAATCGATTCAATCTCATCGAGAGATGTCATCTCATCAACATTAATATTTAGTAATAAGAAAGCACATTGAAGAAACCGTGAATGAGAGACATAAATTATAGTCTCCCCTCCCTCTAGACGGAGTGATAAAAATTTATTAATTCGAAATTCTTCCATGGCTTTAGTATGATAATGTCTTATAGGATATTTAAATAGCGACTCTTTAAGAATTTATAAAATATAAAATATATTAAAAAAAAATAACTTAAAAAAAAAGAGGATTCTAAAAAAAATTATTTTTATCGCAATGCAGAAATAGATCCTAGAAAATGAGAATTAAACCATCTTATTAAATCTCTCGCATCATTTAAAAGATAGATAGGCCAACAATCACCATAATTCCATACTATTCGTCCTTCGTCATTTTGATTCCATTGCGATTGATATTCAGACAAAATTTGCTGACCTGTGATGCTTAATCCCGCAATTCCTAACTGGAATATGTAATCTGCATCAAATAGTTCACGTTGTGAAGCTATTAGCCCGTATTGATCATCACCCTCCTGAATTAAAGCAATTGAATTGAACATTGTTAAATAAAAAGTTATACTATTAATAAAGTTATTAAACTCTTCTAGATTAACAATTTTATCATCACTTTTCTGTATTGTAATGGATAGCTGACTTTCTCCATTGATTAGATCTTTAAATTTATTCTTAATTTCATCACTTAAAACTGAACTTAATTTAGAATTATCATGTACTCCGTGTGAAGTATCTTGGTGAAAGGTTACTTTAAGTTGTTGACCATTACTATACTTAGTTGATAAAATGTCATATAATTTATTATAGAGATGATCGATCTTTTCAATAAAATTGTTAGCTAATAAGGTCGGAACATCTAAAGGTTGTCCATAACCAACATGTGAGGTGCCATCTTGTAAGTTACGCTCTGTATAATACAATGCGGGTTGGATAGTACTAAAGTCTCTTCCAAAATATTGAGCTATGGTTGCATAATCTAAAGTAATTCTACCTAAACCTCTATCACTCCATATAGTTGCCCATCCATGTTCAGGCTCAATTAAAAAGGATGATAATTGAGTAACCCCTCTATATACACTTCGGAACACACCTGTGGGATCTATGAATCTCTTAGGATTTATCAAATACTCAAAAGTTTTAAGAACAGCATAATTAATACTACTTTTACTAACAGAATCTGCGTTATCTAGCAAACTATTCATACGGGCTGATATTCCAAGATTACGAATGAATAAAGAACTAAACTGAGTCTGAAATAGTTTGGCGAACCCATTCATTAATGCGGTCTTACCTCTAATATTATTTCTAATAGTTAGGTCTGGAAGAAGCAAGCCATCATATGCCTCTTGCAATAAGTTAGTTAATGTTCCATAATCTTTACTTCTTGTCAAAGGATTATAGGGTTGGCGAAAATCATCTCCAGTTAATTCGGATATAAATAAATTATAATCGGCGGCAAACATAGATAACGTACGAATGCCTTTATCAATTACATCATAAGTTGTTGTATGCCCAAACACAAAATGACTAATTAAAATTGCTTCAATAGAACCAACAAACGTAATTATGCTGTGACTATAAGGCTTAATATCTAAAGCATTAATAGCTTTAACTTTCCGTGCATTTAACATCTCTTGACAAAGGTATCTTGTAAAAGCTACTGGTTCAAAATCAATTTCCCCATTTGCTTCAAAGAAAGAAATCATTCCTAATTTCAATGCAGCTACAAATCTATAGCCGAAAAGCTTTGGTAAGATCTCCTCTATCATCTCAACTGCTTTAAATTCATTCTGAGTATATAGATTTGAGGATATAGTAGCATCTGGGTGTGAGGGATCCTCACCAAAAGTTATTTTTTTGAAATCCCTATTGTAATCATTAATAAGATCATTGGAACCAGAATATCCTTTAAAAAGTTCATGTATTGTATGATATAACAGTTTCTGTCTAGAATAAGATAAATCGGAAAGTTCATCTAAGGATGGACTCATATCATCTAAAAGCGATTTTATTAGATTGATATCTTTATCAAAAAAAGCTTGAGATATTATTGCATCTGAAATAGCATCATATTTATATTTCTGACTTGAAATCTTAAAATTAGCGAACTGATTGACAAGACTTAAGACTTCTATTAATTCGGTCTTAGCTTCAGGAGCTAAATCCTTGAAGGTGATAAATGATGGAGGTTTGTAATCAGGTAAACTGTTAAGCCTTGTAGCGACACTCTCTGAGACTAACTGATGCAAAGGATCTTTATAAGAATTCATATGTTCAAGTAGAACAGTTGTATCTTGCAGAACTGCAAAGAAGTCTCTCCCCGTTGCAAACATATAAGCTGCGTAAAAGTTTGATTGGTACCCTATGAGAATATCATTTTCAAAAGAAGGCTCATATTCATAAAAATTTTCTACCCAATTAAAACCACTACGGACAGTAATCCCTTGATCAGAAAAATCTAACATACTGATTAATCTAGTTCCTTGATTGTCACATACAAAAATACCTCGATAAACCCTACCTTGATATTTATATCCAAGTTGTATATTTGTTCTTTTGAGGTCTCCTAATCTGTCACTTGGGACCAGAATTATAGAATCTTGATAATCTGGATGAAAACATGCCACCAAACCGTAACTTCCCTTCCTATTCAAAAGTATTTGTAAGGCAGAGTTATCGTTAAGAGGTTTTATACCATCCTTGCTATTTAGATTTATAGTATATACCTTTCCAGCAGGGAAATCAGAAATAGTTAAGGAAGAGGAGGTCTTGAAATGAGGGGTATATTGAAAAATTAAATTGAGACTAAATTGACCATTAGAGTCTTGCAATACCAACTTATCAAAATTGGTCTCTATTAAAAATGTCGACAAATCAGAAAATCCAGAACCCTCTTTAAGTAAAGTGGAAAAACGGTTTAAATTAGATGATTCGGAAAGTGTAATAACAAAATCTGCGATGATCAGATCTTACAATAAGTCTAAGTGATTTTACTATTTTAATAGGGAAAAACGGAGTAGGAAAATCTTCGATATTACATGCTCTAAACTTTTTTAAGCAAGAGAAATATCGTTTAGAGATTGAAGATTATCATAATAAAGATCTATCTGATCAAATTGAAGTTAGTATAACGTTCTTTAATTTAAGTGAGATTGAAAAAGAAGAATATCGTCCATATATTCAAAATGATGAATTACGAGTTATAAAAATTGCTAAAGGAGATATCGAAACCGGTAATCCAAATATTTCCCAGAAATATCATGGACTAAAGAAAGTACGTCGTGAATTTATCGAAATTAGAAATTTAGTAGATAAGAAGACTCCGCAAAAAAATTTATATAATGAACTAAGAACTCAAGAAGAATATAATTCATTACAGAAAGTTTCAAGAGGAGATCAAATAGAGGAACAACTTGTTGAATGGGAACAAAATCATCCAGATGATTTAGAATTAATTATGGATAATGGTCAATTCTTTGGCTGGCCACGTGTAGGTACAGGAAAATTAGGTAAATATATGGATTTTTTTTTTATACCTGCTGTACATGAATATAGTGAAGAAGAAAAAGCTGAAGGTTCTACTTTTTTGAATGAATTGTTAGATTTAACCATTAGAAAGACTTATATTGAAATAACTGAATTATCTAAATTTATGGATAATGTTAAGATTGAATACCAAAAATATGTTGATAAGGAGAATTTACCTAAAACAAATTCGTTAAGTAAAGAATTAAGTCAGAGATTACATCAATTTGCTCCTGAATGTGAAGTTTATATAAAACATCAATCTGGAGATATTAAATTCTCTAAAACTAGATATGAAACAGAATTAAAAGAGTATGGTTTTCAAGGTCCAATATCTTTTTTAGGACATGGAGTTCAAAGATCTTTCTTTTTTATGCTTCTACAATATATTGGTGAACAAAGATTTCTGAGTGCAGATAAAGAAAATTCTGAGAAAAACCCTGAAGGTGCTAACCATAATAAAAATCTAATTCTTTTAATAATTGAAGAACCTGAGCTGTACCAGCATCCTAATAGAATAAAACTAATAAAAAAGTTATTTCAGAGTTTAACAATGGCAGAGAGAGACTCAGAGTTTCAGTTTCAAATAATATGTAGTAGCCACTCTCCATATCTAATTGACATGTCAAGTGTTGCGGATGTTCGAATACTACGAAAGATAAAAGAAAATGGTGAATATAATGTATTCATAAAAGAAGTAGATCTTGATAAAATTGCTCAAAAAATTAAAGAACTGTACGAAATTCCAGATGAAAAAAAATATGATAAGTCAACATTATTAAGCCGATTAATTTCTATTATGACAATTGAAATGTCAGAGGGATTCTTCTCAGATAAGGTTGTCTTAGTGGAAGGATTAGAAGATAAAGCTATAATATTAGCTATTAACCATCAAATGAATCAACCAAGTTTTGAGGAATATGGAATTTCAATAATCCCTGTGTTAGGTAAAACAAATATAGACCGACCTGCTTTAATCTTTAAAGCGCTAGAAATCCCTATCTATATCATTTTTGATACTGATAGCGATAAATCTGGAGATGAATCAGCAAAAAATGAAAAGATTAACATTGCTCTCAGAAAAATTATGGAAGATACAAGTGTAACAGATGCCTTTGAACAAAAGGTTGAGAAAACCTGGGCATGTTTAGATCCAAATCTAACTTCATTCTTGAAAGCAGAGTTAGAAGAGGATTTTTATAATCGAGAAATGAATAAATTAAGAGAATTCTATGAATTTCCTAAAATAAAAGATTGTAAGAAAAATGTTACAATTATGAAAGAATTTCTTGAAATTTCTTATAAAGAGGGTAAGAACATTCCTATTTTTGAACAAATTATACAAAATATTCATGATTTATAATTTCCCACTTGACATTAAATATGTTATTTTAAAAATAACTAAAGAAAAAATGTTTTTGAAAAGAAAATGAAGAATTAAACCTCAAAATAAAAGTGGAAATATCCCTTGGTGGTATTAGTTAATAATTTATGAAAAATAATTAAATTTATATTACAAAATAGTACGAAATAATATAATAATTAGTAAAGAAAGACAACTTTTTGAGGGCCATTTTATGAAAATTAAAGATATCCAAAATGTCATTGAATTACTAAAGTTAGCTAGCTTTAACGAGAAGCAAGAAGAAATAAAAGATTTTGAAAAAGATGAGTTAAATATAGATCAAATTTCACTCCCATCCAAATTTGAAGATATCTTTCCATTGATATCGATTGATGGATCTTATTGTATGTTATTTTCTTTTTTAGGAATGGATACTTTTAATAATATCCTCTTCTACTTTTGATGTCGTAAGAACCACTACGGGAATATGTTTAAAAGATTGTTCTTCCTTAATTTCAGCTAACAATTCACGACCATCTTTTTTCGGTAGATTCAAATCTAATAAAATAAGATCAGGGAGTGGTTCATTTTTAAATTTACCCTATTTTCTTAAATAAGCAAGGGCTTCTACACCTTCTTCTACTACATGAAGATTATTAATAATTTTACCTTCCTTAAAAGCTTCTTTTGTTAAACGAATATCACCAGGATTATCTTCAATCAATAAAATCTCGACCTGTCTCATTTTGTTTTTAAAACCCATTTTCTTTACTTACCTCACATTTTTCTTTTATTTTTTAATATATGATTATAAATTTTTTTTAAGCAAGTCCAAATATGTTTTCAATTTTCATAATATTTGACCTACTTATTTTGGAATTGAAAAGTAAAATGTGGATCCTTTTCCTATTTCAGATTCCACCCATATTTTTCCTTCATGACGTTGAATTATTTTTTTACATACAGCTAATCCTATTCCCGTTCCGCTATAGTCACCCTTTCTATGTAGACGGTGAAAAATAACAAAGATACGTCTAAAATATTTTGGATCTATTCCAATTCCATTATCACTCACAGAAAATACCCATTCATTTGTCCTAACCTCTCCAGACACTTGAATATGCAGAGGTTCTTCACTTCGAAATTTAATTGCATTAGAAATTAAATTTTGAAGGAGCTGTATCATCTGGGATTGATCCGCTATAATCACTGGTAGAGGATCACAAGTGAATGTTGTGTTGGTTTCTTCAATTGCAAGTCTAAATATAGATATTACAGCTTCTAGAACAACATTCATATCTGTAGTTTTTAAAGGTTTACCCCGCGTTCCGACTCGTGAAAACATCAATAAATCGTTGATCAAATTCTGCATTCTAGTAGCACCATCAACAGCATAAGTTATAAACTCATTAGCATCGTCATCCAGTTTATCTTGATACCGATTTTGTAATAATTGTGTAAAACTCACAACCATACGTAATGGTTCTTGAAGATCATGAGAAGCCACATAGGCAAATTGTTCCAATTCTTCATTAGAACGTTTTAATTCTCTTACCACGTTTTCTAATTTTTGTATATTTTTCTTACGTTCAGAAATGTCTCTCGAAATAGTAATTGCTTTAAGACGGTTTTCAGAATCTTTAAAAACTTTTCCAATCGTCTCAACCCAAATATAATTTCCATCTTTAGTGCGAAGCCTTAATTCTCCCCTTCCTTCACCTTTATTAAATCCATCTTTTAGAATTTCAATAGCAGATTTATAATCTTCAGGATGGATAATATCCTGTCGTGTCTTTCCTAACATATCTTTATTATTATATCCTAAAATTCTTTGATATGTATTTTCATTTATATACTCATGTTCAAATTTGCTATTTAAAACAACAATTAAGTCATTTGCATTTTCCGTTATTAATCGATATTTCTCTTCTGATTCTTTAAGTTTTCCCAGAGTTCTTTGCATTTCTAGTTCACTCCTTTTGCGCTCAGTAATGTCTCTCGAAATAGTAATTGCTTTAAGACGGTTTTCAGAATCTTTAAAAACTTTTCCAATCGTCTCAACCCAAATATAATTTCCATCTTTAGTGCGAAGCCTTAATTCTCCCCTTCCTTCACCTTTATTAAATCCATCTTTTAGAATTTCAATAGAAGATTTATAATCATCAGGATGGATAATATCCTGTAGTGTCTTTCCTAACATATCTTTATTATTATATCCT
>Ga0307426_1000073_pt1 | contig 57442 bp, 52 predicted proteins | sample SalMarWE160340MG_FD_202165 | JGI IMG/M metagenome (GOLD analysis project Ga0307426, IMG submission 202165) | Salt marsh sediment microbial communities from the Plum Island Ecosystem LTER, Massachusetts, United States - WE1603-40 | ecosystem: Environmental > Aquatic > Marine > Intertidal zone >... | reverse complement strand
GCTGGTATCGTGTATTCAATCCTTATCCATATGTTAGCAACGAGGAAATCAATCATACTGATCACGGCAATCTTTCCGAATATGATCCCTACCTGGGGTGGAAAGGCGTACCATGGGGAAAGGAGCAATTTGCAACTAAGAACAGGAAGGTGCTTATTCAGCATAATCGCTTTGGCTTCAGAGATATTGATCATGATATGACAAGCGAGAAGCCAGCCATAGTTGTCCTTGGGGATTCCTTCGGATGGGGTTATGAAGTGGAATTCGATGAAATATTTGTGAATGTTTTAAGAAAAAAACTCAGGAAATATGAGGTATTTAACCTCTCTCACCACGGATATGGAAATGATCAGGAACTATTAACCTTCGAAAAGTGGGAGTATAAAGGTCCATTAGCGACTGTATTACTGCTGTTCACGGACGACGATGTATATAACAACAATACCAACATCGAATACGACAAAGCAAAACCTAAGTTCGAGATTGCAGGGGATGAGCTCGTTCTGACAGGCGTCCCCGTGCCTGAGGGAAAAGAGTGGAAAGCAAACAGAAAAAAACCAACTGTATCAAATTGGAGGAAAACCAAAAATTCCATCAAAAAGTTCCTATTTAAATCTCACTTTCTCCATGCAATGTATTCTCGCTGGTTATACTTCAGACTGAAATATTTCAACTCGGAAGAATTCCAACTGAACTACGGCGATGCGAACTCGCAATACGATAAGTTTGAATTTAGTGAAGACGAACTGACTTTAACATCTATGATTCTTGCTCAAATCAAAAAAGAGACAGAAAATAGGGGCGGGAAATTAATTATTGTCTTTGTACCCTACTATACCGAAGTTTTCGACCCCTCCGTTTCAATCACTTATCAGGATAAAATCAAACCGATCTGCAAAGAACTCGGTATTGCGTGTTTCGACCTTGCGCCGTATTTCAAAAATACATGGCGAAGAACTTACTACCGTGCTGCGGCCATTGGAATCAATACGGGCACAGAATAGCGGCGGATGCAATATATAATGTTCTCGTCAATGATTTAGAATTAAACATTGAGACAGACGAGAAAGGAAACCTGAATCGTGAGCCTTCAAGATGACCTGCTTGAGTACGGGCGATCAGTAGTCGTACTCGTAAAGATTGACAGATAAGGGAATAGATTAAGTATGTACATCTACCTGTTCTTGAGAACAAGTACAATATTGTTTTTGCGCGGGATTTCTAATTGTTATATCTGAGGAGCCCCCGGCAGGGTGCTTTTCATCATGGATATTTTAATGGCTAATTTTAATACCGGACTTTTATAAATTCAGATCCTGCTAATTTTCATTGATACCATAGGCTTCACTCAAATATCTTGCTAAATCGCAAACAAAGGTTAAGATTTTCTGGTTTTGGCAGCTATGTAAGTTGGTATAAGGAGTAACATTCATGCTTGAAAATCTGGGAGACTGGTTGAGAACGGATTATTGCGGTGACCTTCGAAAAGACGACCTCGGACGCGAGGTCACAGTTATGGGCTGGGTTCAATCGAACAGAGACCACGGGGGCGTTATTTTCATCGACTTGCGGGACAGGGAAGGAATCGTTCAACTGGTTTTCAACCCCCAAACAAACAAGGAAATTCATGAGAAGGCATCGGCCCTGAGAGACGAATGGGTTATAGCCGTGAGGGGAACCGTAACTAACCGATCCCCCGAAACTGTAAACCCGAATCTCGCCACAGGCGAGATAGAAATAGTAGCCAGCGAGATAAAGGTGATCAATTCATCGAGAGTTCTACCTTTTCTCATAGAAAACGACATAAACGTCGACGAGCTGCTGAGATTAAAGCACAGATATCTCGATCTCAGACGCCCGGTTATGAGAGACAACATCGTAACCAGACACAGGGTTGTCTCGGCGACCAGGAACTACTTGAATTCCGAGGGATTCGTCGAAATTGAAACACCTTATCTCACAAAATCGACCCCTGAGGGAGCAAGGGATTTCCTTGTTCCAAGCAGGCTGAATCAGGGCGAATTTTACGCGCTCCCCCAGTCGCCACAGCTTTTAAAGCAGACTTTGATGGTGTCCGGGTTTGACCGTTACTATCAGATTGTGCGCTGCTTCAGGGACGAAGACCTGAGAGCCGACCGTCAGCCTGAGTTCACACAGATCGACCTGGAAATGTCCTTCATCAGAGAGGACGACATAATGAATGTCGTCGAAGGAATACTGAAATCCATATTTAAAGATGCCAAAGGTATCGAGATCGAGACGCCGTTCAGAAGGATGAAGCATCACGAGGCCATGCTCAGGTACGGAACCGACAGGCCGGACACGAGATTCGGACTCGAGCTCGAGGACATAACAGAGATATTCACCGACTCCGAGTTTAAGGTATTCAGCGGAGCAATCAAGAATGGCGGCATAATAAAGGCGCTCATGCTCAAGGGGAAGGCAGCGGAGCTTTCCAGAAAGGAGATAGACGATCTGGGGGAGACGGCAAAGTCGCTCGGAGCCAAGGGGCTTGCATGGATTAGGGTCGCGGGTAGCGAGTGGCAGTCGCCTATAATTAAATTCTTCAGCGAGCAGGAAAAAGCGGACCTGGGTGAAAAGCTGTGCATGGTGGACGGAGACATAGTGTTTTTCGGCGCGGACATGCCTCACATAGTAAATATGGTGCTCTCTCACCTGAGGCTTCATCTGGGTGAAAGACTCGGAATGATAGACCACGACAAGCTCGATTTCCTATGGGTTGAGGATTTCCCGCTCCTTGATTTTGACCACAACGAGAATCGCTACGTCGCCATGCATCACCCTTTCACCTCTCCAAAGGAGGAAGACATAGAGCTTCTGGACAAAGAAATCGGTGAAGTTAGATCCCGGGCGTACGATGTTGTGCTGAACGGGGTTGAGATAGGCGGCGGCAGCATCAGGATTTACAGGCAGGACATTCAGAGCAAGATATTCAAGGCTATCGGGCTTGGCGAAGATGAAGCCAGGGAAAAGTTCGGATTCCTGCTCGACGCACTTGAGTTCGGCGCGCCGCCGCACGGAGGCATTGCGCTCGGATTGGACAGGATAGTAATGCTCATCACGGGATCGCATTCCATAAGGGACGTGATTGCTTTTCCGAAAACGCAGAAGGGCGTATGCCCGCTGACGGAAGCACCCTCCCCTGTTGAGTTCGATCAATTGCTCGAACTTGGAATCAAGCTGGATCTAAAAGAGAAGAAATCTCCTCCCGGATAGAGTATACGTATTCAAACCACCATGACCGGCCGCCAGGCGGGTTTAAATGACATCTATTGAAAAGTCGCCGTCCGTAGGCTGCGGAACTTTACATTTGGTAAAAGTGTCCCGGAGCCAGGCGTCGGCCTCAGCCTTCGTTTTAAAGGTTTCGGACCAGAGCGTGTCGTCTCTGTAACAGAAACTCCATACCCAGCCTTCGGTCGGTCTGCCCAACCGGATTATAAGAACCTGCTTCAGGTTAACCCAGCACAGGTCTCCTTCGCTCGATTTTATAGGGATGAACATGGGGGATCCTCCTGATTGGTTTTTTTACCCTAATTTTGATTCGATTTTTCGAAAAATTCCATAGCAATTCTAAAATCCCGTTTTGCTTCAGTGCTTGTGAGAAAGGTCACCGGATATCGAAAGGCTTATACCGTCCTTACAGGCTACTTCTCGTAACTGAGAGCGCCCTAACGCTCATTTGCCCGTCAACTGGTCCATATTTTTCGGTAAAATCTTAAAGTAATTTTTCGAGACCGCATATACGGGCTTTTGATAGGCAACCTTCAGGTAGAAGTCCGTTTCGTCTTTTCTTTTACCGAACAAGAACTCCTCCCCGTCTTTCCCGCTATAGAACCCTATCACTGCGATGGGCTCGTTTAGACCGTAATCCTTTAAGTCAACAGAACCATCACTTACAAATTCCGACACCTCGAGTCCGGAATATGAATCCAGAATGGCTGTGACAACACCGCTGTCCGGGGTGTCGGAACCTTTTGAATCGGCGACATTCCATTTGCCGTTATCTTTTTTCAACTCGACCGAGAAATCACCCACTTTCATTGTGATCTTATCAATATTGTCCTTATTCATGGCAAACAGTTTCTTATCCCGGTAATCGCCTGCTTTTTTATTAACGACACCCTCGAGGTATGCGTCATCGACCAACATTATCCTGCCTTCCCCCAGATCGTATATATATGTTCCCGACCCCACCGGGCTTTTGTCTCCGATCACAACCGGATAGCTCGCTTTTTCCGTATCTATGGAGAATTCGTTTCTGGATTGGACGAAGCCGTATTCATTCAGCTTATTGGTTCGCTCATTGATCGAACTTTTCATTTTCATTTCCGTAAGCCCTTTTATCAGGTTGTTTACGAGTTCATCATCCGCCCTGTATTCGCCCGAATTCGTAACAACCATCCAGTCACCGTTATCCGCCTTCTCAAGGGTAAAGCTGGATGATTCGTCTTTGAGCTTAATTGACCTTATTTCCTTTGAGTCTATGTTCGGAAAGACCTGCTCAGTTACCTTTTCCGTTGATTCATCAGGAGCCTCATTCCTATCATAGAGAAAAACCGACGCCAGGAGAATCACAAAGATAAGAAATGCGATTAATGTGCCCTTAAATCTTATTAAATAATTCTTCAAGTTGCCAATTGCATCCCTTCGTTAAGATTTATGCCGCCGAGCGAACAGACGGAAAACCGGTCTATAGTCTTCTTCTGCGCCACCATATAGCTATTCCAGAGATAAATATAACAGCAGGCATCATTACAACGGTAAAGAAAAATATCACGTTAGTCTGCTTTTTTGTAATTGTCAGCTTCCCCTGCTTGTATGCCTTGGGCCTTATCGAAATGAGGCTCTCATCTCCGGCTACCCAGTTTACCGTATTCAGAAAAAGGTCTCTGTTTCCCGAGAAGTCCAGGAATATGTTGGAAACAAAATCCACACTCCCGAATACGGCCAAACGCGACTGATCGTCTCTTTCAGCGACTGCCGCCACTCCGAGCGGTCCCGGCTTGTCGCCTTCATCTAGCTGAGCCACTCCCTGATCGAAAAGCTCGAAATTTTTCTCGGACCAACTGTATTCGCCGGTATTGGCAAGCACTGTCGCATTGAGATCGTCACTCTCTGAAATGCCGATACTTCTCGAGTATGGGAATATTGTCGCGAACCTGAATCCTTCGGTAATATCATGGTGCGCATAATCGGCCACTATCGGAGCTATATCGCCTCCCCCCTCCAGCTTCGAGCTAGGATCCACTATAATATCGTCCCCGATTTTAAATCCGTACCCCTCGAGAATCGAAACCATATCACTCCCCGACCTGGGTTCGATGAGAAAAATCGCCTTTCCGCCCTGCGCGAGATAATTCTTTATTTCATTCACCTCTCTCGGGGAAAATGATTTTTTGGGCGCGGCGACTATCAGAACGGAGTTCTTTTCCGGAAGCCCTTTCTCCCTCAGTATAAGATACTCGCTTACATCGTAGCCTTCGTCTTCAAGAGCTCGTTTCAAGATCCCAAGGCCTTCGGGCTCCGTACCGTCCGCAATGTCCCTCTCGCCATGGCCGGTCAGGAAATAAACGGTTTTATTCACCTCTCTGTTGAGCTTGAAGAGTGCGTTTGTAATTTCTTCTTCGGAATTCTTGAGAATCCCGCCCAGAATATGATCCGCCAGCCTCACTTTGATATTTTGCTCTCCGTCTACGAAGACGATCGTTCCATATTCCTTAATATCGTATTTCTTGGCTATCCCCGGCTCTTTATCAGGGTTTATGTACTTGACTTTTATGTGCCCGTTTCTCCTCGTATATTCCTTTATAAGGTCCCTGAATTCGCTCTTGTCGGTTCCGACATCCTTAAAAAACGCCATGATCTCAACATCATCATTTATGTTATCTATTACAGCGACGGTATTCTCGGACACGGTATAGAGACCGCCTTCCGTCATATCTATCCGGTAATCCGTTCTGAAAAATATGTAGTTCAGGATTATCAATATGCCGATCACGCTGATAATCGAAACAAGGGTGTTCGTCCCGTATATGAGTCGTCGTCTCTTCATCTCCACCTCTCCGATTCAAGAGACGTGTAGGTAAGAAACAGGCCGAGAAAAATAAGCGACAGGTAATAGACGATATCTTTTACCTTTATTATTCCCTTTCCGAAATCCTCGTAGTGGTTAATCACCGAAAGGTAACCCAGGATAGTGCTTTCGGCATCCGACAAAGCTCCTACCAGCCAAAGCAGAAGAAGAACTCCGAAACTGATAACAGCGGCGATAAGCTGGTTTTCCGTTAGTGACGATGCGAATATGCCTACCGACAGGAACGAGGCTCCGAGCAGAAATAATCCTATGTAGCCCGAAATTACTGCTCCGAAATCCGGGTTGCCGTGCACCATGAGCACAAAAATATTTATAGAGGACAAAAGGAGCATGATAATCAAAAGAACGAGGGCGGCGATATACTTGCCGAACACGATGGTTCTGATCCGGAGCGGGGATGTGAACAAAAGCTCGGCAGTATAGTTTCTCTTTTCGTCCGCAATCAATCTCATCGTAATGAGAGGTACGATGAGAAGAAGAACGATGCTTATTGTGCCGAAATACGGCAGGATAACAAGATTATTGATATTCAGCTCGCCGATCTGAAGCTGATAGCTCGGGTCGAATTGAAACTGCAGGAAACCCTGCAGGTAAAGGAAGAAAAAACGCGCCGAAATGACCTGAAAGACAACCAGGATTATATATGCCAGAGGGGAAGCAAAATAAGATCTCAATTCTCTTTTCAGTATAGGATAAATCGATTTCATTCAATTACCTTCCGAAGATATCACCCTGAGAAATATCTCTTCAAGCGTGTTTGCCAGTGGACGCAGTTCGAGAATACCCCAGCCGCTCTCCACTACCAGGAGCGAAAGCTCTTCCCTGATTTCTTTTCCGGGCCTGGGTTCTATAACGTACTCCCCAGCCGCCCCTTTCCGCACGCCCCTGACGTCTCGGATACTCATAATTTTTTCTTCCGCGCCGTCTTCGGGCCTGCTGACCCGGAGAAATAAATTTTGTGTGTCTTCTATTTCCTGCGAAATGCTCTGAAGCGATTCCTCGAGCACTATTTTCCCCTGGTTTATGATCACCACCTTGCTGCATATCATGGTGACTTCCGGAAGTATGTGTGTACTCAGTATGACCGTACGCTCGCCGGAGAGGTTTTTGATCAATTCCCTTATCTCAATTATCTGTTTGGGATCAAGTCCTATGGTGGGCTCGTCAAGTATCAAGACGGAAGGGTTGTTGACGAGCGCCTGCGCAATTCCCACACGCTGCCTGTATCCCTTGGAAAGATGTCCTATGATGCGTTTTCGTACATCTGTCAGGCCGCACTGCTCCATAACATTGAAGATGCTGCTTCGCTTCTCCTTAGCGGAGACCTGCTTAACGTCAGCTACAAAATTCAGGTACTCGGACACGGACATGTCGTTATAAAGCGGGGGATTTTCCGGCAAGTAACCTATCAGCTTCTTTGCCTGAAGCGGGTAGTCAATTATGTCCAGCCCCTCAATGTGAACCGTACCTTTGGTGGGAGGCATATACCCTGTGATAATACGCATGGTCGTGGTTTTTCCGGCTCCGTTAGGACCGAGGAACCCGAGGACTTCGCCCTTCTCCAGCTGGAAGGACAGATTCTCAACCGCGACCAGACTGCCGTAACGCTTAGTCAGCTTGTGGACATAGACCATATAATAAAAAACTCCGAAATACGCATGAAGAACTGTCCTAGGGCGTTATGGTTCATTCTTCAATTTAATAGAATAACCGTCACAATATTCTATTCCAAACGGTACTATATTTAAAGAAAAAATCGATAGTTCCGGTCTACGTACCTTAAAGCGGCTCATTTACGTTGACTAATCACTTTTACTATGTTAATAAACTGATATAATATTGTAAGGAAAGGTACATAGGTATAGATTTAACTTTTGTAAAGCACGAGTAGATGAGGAAACTGACGATACGGATTAGATTCTGAAATACCAGGTAAGGAGCGGAGATAAACCGGAAAATTATTGAAGAAACACAAGTAGATCAAGCCGTATTTGGCTACAATAATCAAACTAGGGAGTGTCGATTATGAGCAACCAGGAGACCAGCAGAGATGAGCAGCTGGTAAGGTCCGTCCAGAAAAAATATCACGAAATGCTGAGCGAGGGCGTGGACCCTTACGAGTGGGCTTACGCCTGGAGGTCCGAAATCAACCGCGGCGGCTTCAAGGCCGTTGACTTTCTGATGCGCGAGATAGTGGACACGGGCAAATGCGTAGGATGCGCGGCATGTGTGACCATATGTCCCACCGATGTGTTCGACTACAATGACGAGCACCCGGTAGATACGAGAAACGACGCCTGTGTATTTTGTGAATTGTGCGCGGACGTCTGCCCTGTCCTCAGACCGCTGGACAAGGATCTGAATAACCTTCTCGGCTTTAAGAAGCCTGTAATAGACGAGGGGTTCGGCCCTTACAACTATGCAGTTATAGCGCGGGCCAAGGACCAGGAATTTCTGGAAAAGGGGCAGGACGGAGGAGTTACGAGCTCGCTTCTTGTGCACGCACTGAAAAACGGATCGATCAATGGAGTGGTTTTGGGAGATGTGGAAACAGATAACCCTCAGGTCGGAGTTCAGAAGCTTGCCACTACGCCGGAAGAAATACTCAATTGCAGCGGTTCCCGCTATACATATTCTCCGAACACCGTAGCGCTCACAGAGGCTATGAGAAAAGATGTGCGTCCGATAGCTGTAGTCGGCGTTCCGTGCCAGGTTGACGGTGTGCGGCAGCAGCAGTACAGCAGCATAAGGCTCGAAGTCGCAAAATGGTACCAAAAGAACGTAGCTCTGGTCATCGGGCTATTTTGCTCCGAGAGTTTCACTCACGAGCACATTTCATATATAGCCCAGGAGCTTAACGTCGAGCCGAAAGATATAGTCAACGTAAACGTCAAGGGAAAGGTCATCATCACCTTACGAGACGGCCGAGAAATCATCATGAAGCTGAAGGATTTCCACAAATTCGCCCGGCCCGCGTGCCTGTATTGTCTTGATTATTCCGCGGAACACGCGGATATAGGCGTCGGCGGCATCGGCCTTGACGGCTGGACGTTCGTCGCCGTTCGCACCGAAGCGGGTCATAAGTTCTTCCAGGCCGCTGTTGATGACGGTTTATTCGAATTTATACCGCTCGAATCGGAACCGAGAGCAAAATCTCTATTGATAAAGCTCTCTGATATGAAAAGAAACAAACCACTGCCTGCATTGATGCCTACACTTCAGGAGAGGATCGAGATGGGCAACACCAATCCGAAAACGCTATACAAGGACTACAACCCCAAGGACGGAGGCAGCGAATCCAAATGAGTTCCAAGAATAGTCAGCCAGTACTGGATGATGTGAGCGTCATAGTGGCCGGCCAGGGAGGAGACGGCTCACTGACGGTAATTACGATGCTCGCGGACCTGTTCCGCAACAGCGGGCTTAACGTCTATACGGAAAGAGACGTGCTTTCCCGCATAAGAGGCGGACACGCGGCAGCGACAATGAGAGCGTTTATCGGGGAGAAATATTGTATCGGAAGCAAAATTACTCTTCTGCTCGCGCTTGATGAAGAAGCTATAGAGAAAAACGCTGGTCATCTTGATTCAGACAGCATCGTGGTTTTCGATGACTCGGGAGGCTCCGTGCCGGAGAATCTGCTTCCCGATGGAACGCGCGTTTACGCGGCGCCGTTCAACAGGATCGCAATGCGCACGATGCGCCGCGAGCTGTACAAAAACAGCATAGCCTTCGGGGTGGTCGGACGAATTCTCGGCCTTGAAGACGAAAACATCAGGGATACATTCGTAAAGCGGTTCCAGAGAATGGGCCAGGTGATACTCGAATATAACCTCGAAGCACTCGGACTCGGATTCCATCTCGCCGACGAAATGGGAATACACGAAGGCGAGGGAGTTTACAAGATCGAACCAACGGACCCTGAAGAGCATCTGCTGATAATGGGCAACGAATCCGTCGCGTTCGGCTTCATGGCCGCTGGCGGGCGTTTTTTCTGCGGATACCCCATTACTCCGTCATCCGAAGTCTTGGAGACGCTTCAGAAATGGCTCCCGAGATGCGGAGGAGTCGCCCGGCAGACGGAGGACGAGCTTGCAGCCATAAACATGGCCATCGGCGCGTCTCTAACCGGAACGAGAACAATGGTCGCTACTTCAGGTCCTGGATTCTCGCTCATGCAGGAGGGCCTGGGCCACCTTGGTTCAGCGGAGATACCGCTCGTTGCCGTCGATTGCCAGCGTTCTGGTCCGAGCACAGGCATGCCGACAAAGCCTGAGCAAAGCGACCTGAACCTCATGGTATTCGGGGGACACGGGGATTTCTCACGTATAGTACTTGCCCCGGGGCATCCTGAAGACTGCTTCTATCTAACCGTGAAAGCCACAAACATGGCGGATAAGTACCAGTGCCCGGTATTTATAGCAATGGACCAAGCGCTCTCGCAGAATATCGCCACCGTGAAGCCGTTCAAACTGGACGATGTGGAGATAACTCCGGGTAAAAGGCTGGACGATAAAGACCTGGAGGGCATGGAAGCTTACAAACGCTACCAGTTTACTGACGACGGCGTATCGCCTTTCGCCGCGCCGGGAACCCCAGGCGGAATGTCGCTTGTAACCGGTAACGAGCACGACGAGTGGGGGCTTGTATCCACAAATCCCGTAAACAGGGTTCGCATGATGGACAAGCGCATGAACAAGATCGAGCTCGCGAAAGATGAACTGCCAAAGGCAAGGCTTTACGGGGATGCGAAAGCGGAAATCGGGTTCATCGGCGTCGGCATGCTATATGGAATAATACTCGAAGCAGTTGAATTACTGGGTAAAGAAGGAATTAAGACCAAATATTTACAGCCGAGGACGATCTGGCCCGTGCTGGACGACGTGCTTGAGTTCGTAGAGGAATGCAGCAGAGTCTATGTCGTGGAACTGAACGCTCAGGGCCAGCTGGCACACATACTCATGCATCAGGGAGCAAATCCCGACAAGATTATCAATATACTCAGATACGACGGAATACCGTTCAGACCGGCAGGACTGACCAGAAGGATTCTCGAAGAAGAGAGCCGTTTCATTAAGGACATAAAGAGGGAGGCGAAAGTTCAATGACAACACAGCCGCATACTAAAACATTTACCCCGTCGAGACCAATATGGTGCGCAGGGTGCGGAGACTTCGCGGTTAAAGGAGTCCTCGAAAAGGCTCTGGAAAACGCGGGCGTAGCTCCTCACAATCTCATGCTCCTCGCCGGTATAGGATGCTCGGGAACGATACAGAACAATATTAAATGCTACGGTTACCATGCCCTTCACGGAAGGGTATTGCCTACGGCCATCGGAGCCAAACTGGCGAACCCGGACCTGACCGTAGTAGCAGCCGGAGGCGACGGAGACGGTTATGCAATCGGGGCCGGACATCTGGTTCATACATTCAAGGGCAATCCAAGCATTACTTACGTCGTAATGAACAACAACACATACGGGCTTACGAAAGGTCAGGCGTCACCGACGAGCCCGGTCGGTTTCCACGATAATCCGGAAGAGGGTATGGATTCCATAATGCTCGGACTCAGTCTGCCGACCACCACTTTCCTCGCCCGCGGGTTCAGCGGCAACCCCGAGCAGCTCGAAAAGCTAATGGGAGCCGCTCTGGAGCATACGCAGGCCGGCAAGGGATTTGCCTTTTTGGAAGTACTATCCCCATGCGTCACCTATTACGACACTCACCGCGAGTGGCGCGCCAGGGTTTATAACGTGGAAGAAGATGAAGGATACGATCCTACTAACCGCGCGCAGGCATTCGCGAGGAATATGGAGATCAAGAACGAAGGCCGGATACCGATAGGACGCATATTCAAAGGAGAGCACCCGTCCCTGGAATCGCTTGTATTAAACCATAAAGAGCTTCCCCCGGCGCAGCAGAAGATCGGTTCCCTCATACACAGGGAGCACTACGATAAATTCATCAGCTCTTACCTCGGGTAGCTTTAAGATATAGGAAACGACGGGGGGATTTGACCCGAGCATAATACGACTCGGATACAAGGATGATATCTGATCTGTTACACCTCGCAGTATAGTTCTGCTATAATGAGCCGCACGCAGCTTTCCATACGATTTTCCACCCTAATCACTAAAGTTATAGTAGTCGATTACATTGCAGCTACCCGATTCCTATGATAATATAATATCGAAATCTAAATGCTGTATAATCAATCCATCCAGAAAGCTGACTATTTGATTCTATAGGATTAAAAACATGGATATTTCCCACATTTTTCATGGACCTAACGCAGGTTACGTGCTTGAGCTTTATGAGCGGTATCTAAAAGATCCGGATTCCGTCGATTCGACCGCAAAATCCGTATTTGACAAGATACGACCGGAGATTCACGACGGCGTTCCGGCTGAAATGGCACCCGGTGACATAAGTAAGATAGTAGGGGCGGCAAACCTGGCCCTGGCCATCAGGGCTTTTGGTCATTTGATGGCAAATCTCGACCCGCTCGGAAGTGAGCCCCCGGGAGACCCGGCTTTAGATTTAGAGACTCACGGTATTACCGACGACGACTTAAAGGAAATGCCTTCGAGCCTGATAGGACCGCTGATTGCCGACAAGACAACGAACGCATACGAGGCAATAGGCAAACTTCGCTCCGTTTACTCATCGAAGATTGGCTATAACTATTACCACTTAAACTCTATGGAGGAGAGGAAGTGGCTCAGAAACGTCGCGGAATCCGGAAGCTTCAGACCTCCCAACGACCCGATTAACGAAAAACGCCTTCTCGAGAGTCTCACTCAGGTAGAAGTTATTGAGAGGTTTATTCACAGGATTTTCCCCGGGAAATTCCGCTTTTCCATTGAAGGCGTGGATATGCTGGTTCCTATGCTGAACGAGGTCGTCGGACTCTCCGCAGAGTCGGGAATACATCACATATTGCTTGGGATGGCCCACAGGGGACGTCTTAACGTAATGCATCACGTTTTGGGCAAGAGCTACAGAGGATCACTTCTCAAGTTCAAGGACCCGATCCTGGAAAGGGACTTCAGGGACTATATGGGTTGGACCGGGGACGTTAAATACCACGAAGGCGCAAGGTACTCGGTCAAAAACGGCGGCAAGGCAATAGACATGGTTATAACGCTGTCTCCGAATCCTAGCCATCTTGAGAGTGTGAATCCGGTGGTTGAGGGTATGACGAGAGCCGCCGGTACATCCGTGGACAAGGCCGGGAAACCGCTATTCGAACCGTCCGTATCACTGCCGATTCTGGTTCACGGAGACGCAGCTTTTCCGGGTCAGGGAATAGTCTCCGAAACTCTTAATCTGTGCAGGCTGCCGGGATATAACACCGGCGGGACGTTGCATATCATAACAAACAACCAGCTCGGGTACACGACGCTGCCGAGTGACAGCAGAAGCACTCTTTATGCGAGCGACCTTGCTAAAGGGTTTGAGATTCCGATCATACACGTCAATGCCGACGCACCCGAGGCTTGCATAGAAGCCGCGCGGATAGCGGTCGCCTATATACATAATTTTCACAAAGACTTCCTCATAGATCTCGTCGGATACAGACGTCACGGCCATAACGAAGCGGACGAGCCCGCATTCACTCAGCCGGGAATGTACAAGCTAATCGATTCTCATCCGACTGTCAGAGAGATCTGGGCCAATACGCTGGCCGAGCGCGGTATAGTCGACGCCGAGGGAGCCGAAGAGATCATAAACAAATATAACGAAATACTTCACACCGAATTTGAATCCCTTTCTCCCGATGAAGTACCCGAAGAAGCTCCTTCGCCGCCGCCGCCCGCCGGAGCCGCGCAAAAGGCCGTTACTTCCGTCCCGGCAGAAACGCTTCAAGAGATGAACAGCTCGCTCATAAGCCTTCCATCCGATTTCAAGCTGAATTCAAAGCTGAGAAAGGGAAGAGAGCGTCGCAAGACAATGTTCGACAACCCGGAGGAAAAGAGCGTAGACTGGGCCACTGCCGAAGAACTTGCATTTGCATCTATACTGGCGGACGGTACCGCAATAAGATTTACCGGTCAGGATGCAGAACGCGGAACATTCAGCCACAGACACGCGGTTCTTCATGATTCCGAGACCGGTGTGACGTACACGCCGCTGCAGAATATCCCGCAGGCAAAGGCGGCTTTTGAAATCCTGAACAGCCCGCTTACGGAGAACGCCTGTATCGGCTTCGAATACGGCTACAATATTCAGGAGCCCGGCAGGCTTGTTATATGGGAAGCTCAGTACGGAGACTTTATAAACGGCGCACAGACCATCATAGACGAGTACCTCGTATCCGGCAGGGCCAAGTGGGGTCAAACGCCCTCGCTTGTGCTGCTCCTTCCTCACGCATATGAAGGCCAGGGCCCCGATCACTCGTCAGGCCGCATGGGCAGGTTTTTAGACTCTGCGGCGGAAATCAACATGCGTATAGCAAACTGCACTACATCGGGCCAATATTTCCATCTTCTTAGAAGACAGGCAGGAGTTCTCGAAGTCGATCCTCTGCCGCTAATAGTACTCACGCCGAAGAGCCTCCTCAGAAATCCTCTGATATTCTCTTCACTCACGGAGCTCGCCGAAGGCACCTGGCAGCCCGTAATCGATGAAGAAATTAACGGTAAAGAAGCAAAAAATATTAAAAGATTAATAGTGTGCAGCGGGAAGGTATACATCGATCTTATATCCAGCGAATATCGGAAGAAGCACATGAAGGATGTCGCAATTGTCAGATTGGAGCAGTTATATCCTTTCCCCCTTAATATGCTAGATAGCGTATTGAAAAGGTACACGAAATTGAAAGATGTCGTATGGCTGCAGGAGGAACCGGAGAACATGGGTGCATGGATGTTCGTGTACCCGTTCTTGCGGAAGATCATCAAGGGAACAGTACCCCTCCATTATGTGGGCAGACGCCGCAATTCCAGCCCTGCTGAAGGCACCGCATCGATGCATAGGGTAAATCAGGAGGCTCTTGTAAAACAGGCCTTCATGATCGGGAAAACACTGCCCAATATAGATGAAAAGGGTATTACCCTGGTCAAAAACGTATAACAAACCGGAGAAAGAATATGTCTACTAACATTACAGTCCCTGAATTAGGAGAATCCATCGTCGAAGCGACGATTATTAGGTGGTTTAAATCGGAAGGCGACGCGGTGAAGATTGGAGAGCCACTCCTTGAGCTTGAAACCGAAAAAGCGAACTTTGAAGTAGCCGCGGAGAAAGCCGGCGTTCTCAAGAGCATCTCGAAGGGAGACGGGGAGGACGTGGAAGTAGGCGACGTGCTGGGAGTAATAGAGGAAGGAAAAGCGGCGAAAGAAGCCCCTACCGAAGAAAGAGAAAAAGCTAAAGCTGAAAAAGAGCCGGAACCCAAGAAAGAAACGAAAGAAGAGACAGCTGAAGAGGAGCATCCGTCAGCCGAGAAAGTTACGCCCGTCGCCAGAAGAATCGCCGAGGAGCATGATGTCGACCTCAGCAAAGTAGAGCCTACCGGTACGAGCGGAAGGGTCACGAAAGAGGACGTCGAGTCATATATCGAGAAGCAGGAGGAGGAGCCTTCAAAAGCCAAGACGCCTGAGCCGGAGCCTGCCAAAGCGCCCGCAGTCAGAATCCCCCAGGAAGCACAGACAATCCGCATATCGAGAGACGGCAGGGAAGAGCGTATCAAGATGTCTCGCCGTCGCAGAACCATTGCGCGCCGCATGCTGGAGGCAACGCAGAGCACCGCCATGCTGACCACCTTCAACGAAATCGATATGGGCGCGGTGATGGAACTCAGGAAGAGGAGGAAGGATGCGTTCAAGGAAAAGTACGGCGTGAGCCTGGGATTAAACTCGTTCTTCGTTAAAGCCGCGATCGGGGCACTCAAGCATTTCCCGCAGATAAACGCCGAGTTAGACGGCGACGATATGATCGTCAAATATTATTACGACATCGGCGTCGCTATCGGAGCGAGCGAGGGGTTGGTGGTTCCGGTACTCAGGGACGCGGACGGAATGTCTTTCGCCGAAATAGAGAAAAAGATCAAAGACTACGCGCAGAGAGCCGAAGACAACGCTCTTTCACTGGAAGAAATAATGGGCGGCACGTTCACGATTACGAACGGCGGCGTATTCGGATCGCTGATGAGCACTCCTATATTGAACCCTCCTCAGGTGGGGATACTGGGACTTCACAAGATAGAGGACCGACCAGTCGTGTCAAACGGAGACCTCGAAATAAGACCAATGATGTATGTCGCGCTCAGCTACGACCACAGGATAGTGGACGGAAGGGAAGCCGTTCAGTTTCTCGTTAAACTAAAAGAGCTGGTGGAAGATCCGGAATCTCTTCTCCTGGAGGGCTAGAAAGCGTAGAGCTCAGTCTTTCATTCTTAACCTGTTTTCATCCCAGTACCTGTCGGCATACTTATCGACTGAAATTTTCAGGAGGTCGAGGAACCATATTTTTACGTCCTCCGCAAGTACGTGATATACGCCTCCCCGAACAAAGCGGCGGGGAGATGTTTTCACTTTCCTTTTGACGAGTATAAGCTTCCCCACTCTGCTCAGGGTTTTACAGAAGTGAGCGGCTTCCAGTATTCTCATGTCGGGATAACCTCCCGCTTCATTGAATACATCGGCACGCACAAAAATACCCTGATCCCCGTAAAACCGTTTCCTCGCTCTGTACCTGATTCGGTTAAGGAGCTCGACCAGTCTGAATCCGAAACCCTCCCCGTCGAGGGAAAACTCGAAAGCCCCTCCTACTGCGGCAGCATTACGAAGCGCCTGCTCAATAAACTCGTCGTAACCCGGAGGTGGAATCGAGTCCGCGTCGAGAAAGAAGAACACATCCCCCGTTGCCGAAGCGGCACCTTTGTTGAGAGCTACCGCACGGCCGGGCGAGGACCGGTCCAATTCGACGACCTTTACTCCGTAACGGAGCGCGATCTCGGGACTGCCGTCTCCCGAGCCCGAGTCCGAAACAATTATCTCGTGAGGCTCGCCGCGCACATAGTTCTCTCTCACCTTTTTGAGGGTGAGCGGGAGGTAAAGCGCCTCATTTAAAGTCGGAATTATTACACTCAGTTTCATCGAATAGTTCAACCAATATACAAAGCTTAATATTAGATATATACGAACACGAGATGACTAGAGATTTTCCGCGCTGTATCAGCGACATCTAAAGTTCGAGCGGAGGGAAGCGCAATACAGAACATTATCCGCGTTATGATATACCGCCTATCTCAAACACGCGGCCGTATTTTCTTTGAACCTCTTCACGAAGCTCGGGGTATTCGTTTATAGACGGATCCTCCTTTACCAAAACGAACGCGTCCTCCCTCGCCTCTCCGAGAATCCTTGTGTCTCTTATCAAGTCGGCAAAGCCGAATTGAGGGAGTCCCGACTGCTTCGTACCGAGAAAGTCACCGGGCCCTCTGATTTGAAGGTCGGCCTCCGCAATCCTGAACCCGTCGGACGTCTCCTCCATGATCGAAAGCCTCTTCTCTGCGTCGTCCGACCTGCGGTAACTGGATATCAGGATACAGTAGGAATCGTGCGCCCCCCTTCCTACGCGTCCCCTCAGCTGATGAAGCTGTGTAAGACCGAACCTCTCGGCGTTTTCTATAACCATGACCGTTGCGTTCGGAACATCGACGCCGACCTCAATGACCGTAGTCGAAACGAGTATATCTACATGACCGGATATAAACCTTTTCATTACGGCCTCTTTTTCCTCAGCCTTCATCCTTCCGTGAAGGAGCCCCACTCTGTGCTCGGGGAAAATATCGTTCTGAAGCTCTTCAGCCATCTGGGTAGCATACTTTAAGTCTTTGAAATCCGGATTCTCCGACTCTTCTATCATAGGGTAAACGACGTAAGCCTGTCTGCCACTCTCTATCTCATTTCTCACTATCTCATATGCTCTCTCCCGTGATCCTTTCCGGTCGTAAAAGACTCTGGTGTTGATTTGCTTGCGGCCTGGAGGCATTTCGTCGAGTACCGAGACGTCGAGGTCGCCGTACACCGTGAGCGCAAGGGTCCTCGGGATGGGCGTCGCAGTCATAACGAGTACGTCCGGGTTATTTCCCTTGCTCATTAACTCGGCCCTCTGCATGACTCCGAACCTGTGCTGCTCATCTATAACAACCAGACCAAGATTCTTGAAATCAACCTTTTCCTGAATGAGGGCGTGTGTTCCAATGGCTATCTGAGCCTCCCCGGAAGATAAAGCCTTAAGGTAAATGTTTATTTCTCTCTTACCCAAGCCGCTCTTCAAGAATACTACTCTGAGACCCATTCCCTTCAGGTAGGTCTGTACGGACCTTAGATGCTGCTCGGCCAGAATCTCAGTCGGCGCCATTAAAACAGATTGATAACCGCTTTCCACGGCCTTGAGCAGAGTAAGAAGGGCCACGATTGTTTTTCCACTCCCCACATCACCCTGAAGTAGCCTGTTCATGGGTCTGTCGTCACGCATATCTCGCTCAATCTCGGACTGCACGCGCTCCTGCGCGGATGTAAGATTAAACGAGAGTTTCGATAAGAGCTTACTTGTCAGCTCTCCGGTCGGCTCGAAAGATATTCCCCTGAGTCGGGAAACATCTCGCTTTTTGAGCGCGAGACCAAGCTCCATTAAGAAGAATTCGTAGTAAGAAACCGTTTTGTGGGGAGGTGAGTCGTAAACAGACTTTTTGTCATAGAGATCAGTAACCCTGTCCTCCGCTGAAGGAAAATGAACTCTTGCGACGGCTTCACTTAAGCCGATAACTCTTCTTTTACTTTTAATATCGGACGGAATAACCGCCGGTAGCAAAGGGGCGTAACCGTCCACGACCGATTTCATTATTCTCCTCATACGCCTCTGTTTTATTCCTTCCGTCAGAGGATATATGGGAACAATACGGTTGAAATGTATATTGTCCTCGTCCAGCTCTTCGCCCTCATCCATGACTTCAATATCCTCGGGTCTGGGATGAATAATCTGAAGCTCGTCCCGGTATCCTACGCTAACCTCGCCCGTAAGTATTATGGATGCGCCTTTTCTATAAGCGGTTCTGAGGTACTTTTCGTTGAATTGGAACCACACAAGCGTGACAGTTCCGGTACCGTCTGAAACAACTATCTGATAAAGGCTCCGCCGTCTGGTTCTGATTTTACCTGCCAGCATTATTTTGCCTTTTACCGTTTGGCGGGTTCCCGGAATCAGACCGGATATCTTATTTACGGTCCTTCGGTCCTCGTACCTCCTGGGAAAATATTGAAGTGCGTCTTCCGCTGTTTCAAGACCTTTCTTCCTGAGTAAAGAAGCTATCCTGGGCCCTACTCCCTTTACATATTGAATGGAAACCTGACTCAGATCCTCGTCAGAGGACCGCTTTTCGGGAGCCTCAATCTCGGATGAGATATTGTGTTCTTCAATTGAGTTATCGGCCTCTTTCGAATCGGCTCTCAGGGAATCCGCCTTAATCTTATTGCCTTCCGCTTTCCTGAGCCCCTCGATCACAATCAGCGATTTCCTGACCAACTCCTTCTTCCCCTTTTTATCGAGGCCCTCATAATCGGAGAACGAGCTTTGCATACGCTCCATTGTTTTTTGCTGCTTTTGGGAAAGTGGCAGTGACAGGGCTTTTAATGTCAGATCGCTGACTAGCTGGTCGAGAGACTTGACCTTATCGATATTCGAGAAGTCCTTTCTGGAGACAAACTTGAGCGGCTTTTCAATGGCCTCCAGAATATCGTCGAATTCTTTATACACTGATAAGATTTTACAGGTACATAAGTGTCAAATTCAAGTTGAGCAAATTAATACGGCAATTGGGTCCGGATTTTTTGATAATGAAGCCGTAATCATAAAAGCGCCAATTCTGAGCCTCTCCGATGCTCCACAAACCCGGACACTGTCATATACAACCATCGGAATTAACCTTTAATTGTGTGAAATTTATACAGTACATACAGTGTGTTTTTACACAGTTATCGGTGTATCTCTGAATAAACAAACGGGCGCTCTCGCATAACCCTCGGTCATCACATATAAAATGACGAATAAGGTCATTTGGCACATATATTGCAAATCTTACATATGAGAGAAGACAAAGGCGGACATCCGATAGCCGATTATCGTACACAGGCCGTCATGCATGATTACATGAAGCCGATTCTCTAATTATATAATTCTGCGAGGTCCGTATCATGAAATATAAGCATTTTTATATATCGGAAGTTAGCGTTGAGAAGTTTGACGATGGGAAAGAGAATTCCCGTGAATCCGAGGACGAGGAAAGCACGTTCGGTCTTAAAGAATCAATCTCGGAATACGGAAATCGGGACGTAAAAGTCGTTAACAAAAATGGAAGCAGCGGCACCCCGGATGAGCAGCACAGGATTCTTAACGATTACTTCAGAGACATTGCGCAAGAGCCTCTTCTAACGCTTAGAGAAGAAGTTGAGATACCGGCCAAGATCAAGAGGTGTGAATGCAAAGCCCGAGAGATAAAATCGCTGCTCGAAAAGATCAACAAAGACACAGAAGAGGATAAGAAGAAATTATTCCGTAAGAAGAACAGGCTCAACGCTTCTCACAAAGCTTATTCCCACAAAGCCGAATCTTTCAAGAAGAGATTTGCCAGCGCAAACCTGCGGCTGGTCATCAGCATAGCGAAAAGATACATGAATCGAGGCCTGCCGTTACTGGATCTTATTCAGGAAGGGAACATCGGCTTAATGAAGGCGATTGAAAAATACGACTATACCAAAGGGTACAGGTTCTCGACATATGCCTCCTGGTGGATTTATCAGTCGATTACGAGAGCCATATTAGTTCACAAAGGAGCTGTCAGAGTGCCGGTGTACCTCCTTGAAGTGACGAACAGGGTATACAGAACCAGGGCTATTATGGTGAAGGAATTAGGCAGAAGTCCTACCCCGGAAGAGCTAGCCGAGCAGTCGGGAGTTCCGATCAAATATGTTAAAAGGATTATGAAAATTACCAATGAAGCGCTAAGTCTGGATTCTCCGATTGACGGGGAAAGCAGGACTTTATACGACTTTATAGAGGACGACGAATCCGTATCTCCCGACTATACAACCGTGCACGAGGAAATGAAACAGAGCGTCCGCAATTCCCTCTCACTTCTATCCGCCAAAGAGGAAGAAGTGCTGAGACTCAGGTTCGGGATCGACAGAAACGAGACTGTTACGCTGGATGATATAGGAAGAAAATTCCAACTGACCAGGGAAAGGATAAGGCAAATTGAAAAAAAGGCACTCAGGAAACTCTCAGTTTGCAAGATGAAGGAGGCACTGAAACACTTCCGTTAAAACGAGCTGAAATATCATATCATAAAATTATTTCATCATTGACTTGCATAGTGTGAAATAGCACAGAGAATGATGTGGAAATTTACGCATTAAGTAAGATTCTGAAAATCCGGTGAAATTGAAACAAGGCATAACTTTATGCTATCACTAAATTTTTTTTAATTATGTTTTGATGGTATAGTTATTGCATTAGTTAGATCTAGCTGGCGGGAAATCCTGCTGGCAAAAAAACACTCAGGAGGGTTAGAAGTTATGAGATTAGTTTCAATATTGTTTGCGCTTATGTTAGTGATGGGAGTTTCTTTTATGGGAAACACTTTCATCAGCAGTGGATCGGCTATAGCTGAAGAAGAAGCTACTGAAGCTCAGAAAGCCGGCGACGAGATGACTAATGAAGCAACAGACGACTCTGGCGCCGAGATGGACGACGCTGACGAAGCTACAGAAGGTGAGCTTCCCGGCGGTGAAATGTCCGACGATGCTGAAGACGACACCGACGCTACGATGGGCGGCACCGACGAGTCCGCGGAAGGTGAAGTACCTGGCGGCGATATGCAGGATGACGCAACTAAATAAGCATTCCAGATAATTACTTCTTCAAAGGGGAGCATACGCTCCCCTTTTTTTATCGAAACTTCCCAGTAACTGAGTGGTAAAATTGAGCATAATCTAACTGAATGGTTATATCGAGTGGTTTAGTATTTCTTTACCTCACATTAGCATGTCATTGTTTATCTCTAGATAATTCAAGAAATGTGCTCCATGCACTTTCGGCATATCGATCGGCACTTTGCCTCACACTACTTGGCAAGAATATCCATCCATAAATTATTGCAAACAGTAACCATACAATATTCAACAAGAGATAAAAATTGGCTTCATACCCCTTACAAAACCACAATATGGTACATAAACTCACTCCAGCCATTGATAAGAGTAACCAGATAGTTCGTGATCCAAGTAGATTTCTATTAAATCCATATTCGGCGTTGTGCCTGTATGAAAGCCCTTGTGGATCCTGCAATCGAATGATAGATCTTGCTTGCATAAATGCTTGATTGATTTTATTGTCTGCAATTTCGGGATCAGCTTTTTCCTCCTGATCCGTAGAAAGGTCTATGAGCAAGTTCTTCCTAATGGTTTCATGTAGCTGTTTTTTATACTGATCACCAAAGAATGAATCACTCCATCTTAAAAACCTAGTGGACGGTGGACCATCCCACGAGGACCATAGTTTATATTCAATTTTCCTACCACAATACCTTATAAGAAATGAAAATGGATACACTATAACTAGTAACAAAATAATATTGCTTCCTATGAGAGAAATTATGTTTACAATCTGACTTTTCAAAACGAAATTCAGCGTAAATATAACGGGCATTCCAATGATTAGTGTGGGTAGAAATCTAGCCCTAGTTTCATAATAGTCCAATATACTCATCAGGACACCTATGATCACGAACTAAAAACATATGGACATAATTCACGTTTTGTGACGATCATGATTAAAGTAGGAATGGGTATTTTATCTAAATTTCTTTTTATCTTATCTTTCGTGTCTCTGTCTGTTGTACTTAAACCGGCCCCCCCCATTCGGATGAGTATGCCATTCTCCAGCATATCCGAGCAATCCGCCAGTGCGATCTTGAATTCTTTTGACTTCTTCAGGTAGATCCTTAATACCTCTTTCAAAAGCATAAGGACGTTTTTTACTGTCTTCTGGAGCTCGTATCACCCTAGTAATGTAAATTACGTTTCTTTTATGGTTCACATTACCTATTAATATTCCACCTGTTTCATTTGGTTTATTTGTGTTTAGCTCTTCAATCATTGTTATTTTACTAATATGAGAAATCCTTACTTGCCATTTTGAACTAACTTTAGCTCTCAGTATTGTAAGAGGTTCTATATCATAATGATTAATAGAGTAAGAGAGATGATCATGATATAAGAAATTGTTAATCTGGATTTTCCCGGATTTTCTTCTTTCATCTTCATTAACATAATAACGCAGTCCTGATGTTAAAGTTGCTGCGTGAATTGCGACAATCTCATCGGCAAGTTTCATAGTCTCAGAGGAACAACCTATACCAATTTGAATGTCTTCTAAGACTGACCCGACGGAGCCTTCTGGTTCTTCATCTATGGATTGTAACCAATCAGAGATGTAATCCTCATCTATTGCTTTATCAAACAAAAGCATTTGAAGATCATCAAAACGGGGATTTCTCTTACTACCTTCAATAGATAAAAAGCCCAATTTCCCTCCATAAGCGATTTCACATCGACAGCAGTTCAAACTACTCGGCAATTTTGAAGCTATCAAAAAGTTCAGGACTACGGGTGATGCTGTAGCATCGATAAGCCATGAATGATCTTTCAACTCGATTTTATTCGTAGCGGAAAATAATGAGAACACTGATTCCTTAACTAAATCAATTTCAACCTCTTTTTGTCTATAGAATATCTCCTTAATGCTATCACATAAAGCATCAGCTTTATTTTTTCCTATACTATTACTTAATAGCCCATGTCTAACCAGATTGTGTGGAGATATATTGTCATTGTCGATCAAAGTCATTTTTGCTTGACCGCTTCTTGCCAAATGTAATATCATTTTTGAGCCAACAGCACCACACCCTATAAAAAGCAATTTGCCAAAGTCATTTTCTTTTGGAAAAGACGAAACTTCTCTGGCCCTTTGAAGCGTTAAGGGCTCTCTATGTCCTAAAATAAAAACAGGAGCAGATTCATCGATAGAATTATCTTCATGGATTGATTCATCTGGTGTACAAATAATAAAATTCAGCAACTCAATATTAAATTTTGAACCGATTAATTTTTGTGGTCTGTTAATAACTACTGTTATCGGTATTCCTTTAAACAGATGCAGCCCTTCCTCAATATAATTCTTCAAGCACTCAGAAATTGGCAATTTCATGATATCAGCCCATTCTTTCAATTCTTTTAAGTTGCTTGGCAGACTTGCACAGTAGGTTTCAAGTAAATCGTCTTTATTAGGAAATACTAAAATCCCAAATTATAGCCTATCAAGATTAACGTCTGGCTTCTCAACATGAACCTTGTTTATTTTAATGCAAAGCTCTCTTATTCTCTCTAGCGATACACCATCTAGATCCAGCTCCTAACGGATTGCATACGCACTATCTTGAATTAATGGATCAATTAACGGGTTATTAACTAGACTATGTAATATGAACTTAAACCCATTTTTATTACTATTACTTTTCCAGGATTCGAAAATTGATTTACATAGAATTTCAGATTCGAAAATTGCGTAGCCGTGTTTGTCCTCAATTCTAGTTACTTCAAACCCATCGTCATCTCTGATGAGTCTGTTCCGGGCAGCATCTCTGAGCCAATGCCGAATTCTATGAACAAAATCTACAATTGTATGCTCAGCATACCAGTCATTAATCTTGCCTCTATGCAGACAGAAATTTGCCGGAGCACCTGGAGAGTGCGGATTAGGATGTGGCAACTGATTTGCAGGGAAATCGGGTCTGTTTGACCAAGCAGTTGGAGCATAAAACGGATATTGAACTCTATGCAACAGAAGAAAAATTGGTTCAATTTCTCTTATATCGATATCATTAACAGGACCATGAGAGGGTAGATTGACTCTAACTTTCAGCGGAATAGCAAAAAAGTTTTGATTCCAGCTTAAGGCTGGAATTTCTTGATCTGGAAACGAATTTTTTAATTCAAGTAATGCACGTTTGATTGGCACACTTAAGTTCTTATACTGCTCCGTCTTTATCCTCGATGTATGTAATCCATCACCCATATGTTTGAGGAGTTTTGATAGTTTTGGTTATTGCTGCAGAGGAAGTAATACTTCCAGAACCAGAAGGGTCAATAATTACAGGACCTTTTTTACTAAATTCAAACACTAGAGGAGCAGTGTTGTCTACTTCAGGATATTCCATCGTAACGTAAAAATATCTTCACCAACTATTTCTTTGTATTCTTCAGCCGCAGCAAAGTGTGGAAGGTTGTCATCATCGTCTTCAACAGGTTTACTTGAAGAAATTATGTTAGCGCCTTCACGTTTTTTGTTCAGGAAATCAATAGAATTCTCACTCGGCGTTTGATTATCATCATGACTTTCTTCGCTGAAAAAAGTCCATGAACAATGATGAGGGGCTAATAACAAATCCCACTCTAACGATTCATCATCACTACTATCCAGAATTTTTTCCCAAATTTGACAATCTGAATCACCCCCAAAGATAGCAAGACCCGCTCGATTTTCCCCGTCGACGTCAAAACATGCCTGTAAGACTACACTAGTTGTATTACGATCATTTTCGTCATCTTCATCTTTAAAAGGTGCGTGGATATAAAAGTAAAAATCATCTTTGAGATCATTATTGACAAGATTTACAGTATTGCCTGGAACAGTCGTTATTGATTCAAGACCTTCTAAGTCTGGATTATCTGAGTAACCGATTACTCTTATTCTATTTCCAGCTTTAGATTTAAGTTGATCATTACTGCGAAAAAGTTTGATTCTACGCTCTGCTTCTTTCTTTATAATTTTTGCTTCATTACATAACTCAGATGAATACTTTGAAAAAATACGAGGGGTGAACCATAACTCGTCGATTATGATTAATCCTTTTTTCTTATCCGATTCTGAATAATTATTGGGGATCACCAATATAGAATGATCTATCTATGCCCCGACAATGATCCTGATCCGGATGAGTCAAAATAAATGCGTCTAGATGGCAAATGCCGTCAACTTTTTTCAAGGTATCTAACAGATGAGCATGGACATCGTATCGAGTTTCCTCATCATCTTCAGACTCCTCTGTGATATTGCTATCGAGCAAAATACTTGCTTCGTCCGACAAACGAATCAAGGTTGTATCTCCATTTCCAACAGGGAAGAATGTAACAGATGGGTCAGCCAATGAAACACCTCTATTATGATTTATTAACTTAATAAAATCATCAATCACGGCATTTCAAGGTTTGTTTTTTGGATAGAACTGAGTTTAAATGACCAGATTTTTAATTTCGTATTATCGATTCAAAATTAAGAAAGTAACGGAGAAACCATAGGAACCGAATAAATATTTATCATAACAATCTCTCCGTAACCGCACTGACTGGTAATAAATTTTTTGCATAGAATTAAACTAATGAGAATAAAAAAAGGGAGCCGAAGCTCCCTTTAGTTGAATATTGGATTCAAATTATCTGACTAAGCGCTGGCCTTCCGTCTGCGAATAACCATATAACCGATTAAACCCAAAGCTCCCGCCATTGCGATCAATCCCCACTCGGAAAGGGTAGGAATCGGGGCCGGAGGAGGCGGTTGAGGTATTCTCCTGTTACTAAATACACAGTTAACGTCACCTGTTGAATTACATGTGATCTCAACGGAGTCAATATTACGGTCCTGATTGAAATCGGCGTCTCCATCACAGACAATTTTCTGTAATATCCAGTCTTCCGGCACGGTCTCGGTGATTGTGTATTGCGTACTGAAAGGCATGTCATCGAATGACATAGTTTGATCCACATTCAGCTCAAAATCGTCATTCAAACTGCCTGCAGACATGTTGAAAGGAAAAGTAGTATCACCGCCGTTAAGTGATTCCACCTCGACATTGATGTTACAAGCCTGACCGGCTATCGGGGTGTTCGTATAGGTACATGTTGCCGAGCCGCTGATAAGGCATACCGCAAACACCAGATTTCCCAAGTTTACATCCTGGAACTCATCCTCAAATTCCCCGGGTATCGGGTCGGCCATATCGGGTATATCCAGTATATCCTTCGGTCCGCAGTCAATATTATCCAGCTGCCATCCGTTAGGCGGTATCTCGGCGATAAATGTCCCGGATAAAGCGGGGACTTTGAACACTTCTTCGGGTGAATTGGGATCGTTCAGTTCGAACGTGTCGAATACAGGCGGTAGAAATGACAGAGTCAACCTCAGCATGTCTACATCCGTACCGTAAGCCGGATTCCCGACTTTTTCAACTGTTATTTCACATCCGAGGCTACAAACAGAGGGCGGCATATTGTTGTTACAAAAATACCCTTCTTCAATTGTGCAAAAATCGCTGCATCCGTCTCCGGGTGACATGTTGTTATCATCACACTCCTCGCCCACATCGATAGCACCATCCCCGCAGTTAGGGGGCTGAGCTTGAGCGCTGAACGGATGGGAAATCAAAATCGGTATTACCAGCAGAAACGCAAGTATAAAAAGCCCGGCAACTTCTCCTGGTGAGTATCTGGCTAAAATTATACGCATCATCATCCTCCCTTTTAGCTTTCTATAAGATATATACCAATTACTCTTAGAATTGTAGAACCATATGTTTTTAAAAGCAAGTAAAGAGGATTACGAAGCAGCTAAGTTAGAAATTGAGCTTGCAAACGAATAAAAAAAGCCTTGGCTTCATTTTGTATAGAACAATATCAGCACATTTCCGTACAGCAAATATGATAGTAATCGCATTCAACCACATCCATACCAGTTTGAAAAGACCCTTCCGGATTTCTCTCGCGTGAATGAATTTGATTAGCAGTGACACACTTTTGTGTGAGTCCTGTTTGAAGCAACCTCCTAATGCTATACTACATACCGACAATCAACCATCCATGGAGGACACGGTGTGAATAATAAATCCAAAACAGTTAATACAAACACCGGGAGTCGGACAACAAGTCCGGGCACGACAGTCATGTGCTGACCGAGCGGAGCAGAGCCGGGCTAAGCCCCCAGGATATGATACTGATATTACAGGAAGGTAATCAACGTTTTGTTAGTGGTGAGTGGATAGATTGGGATTACCGTCATGAGCAAAAGGATACCTCTGCGGGGCAGTCTCCCGGAGCCATAATACTGGGCTGTATCGATTCCAGGGCGCCGGCGGAGATTATTTTTAACCTTCGTATCGGGGATATATTCAATGCCAGAGTTGCAGGCAATGTTATAGATGAGGACATTGCAGGCAGCATGGAATACGCGTGCAAGGTTGCGGGATCAAAAATCATCCTGGTAATGGGCCATACGAACTGTGGGGCGGTTAAAGGAGCAATAGACCGGGTTGAACTGGGCACCCTCACGCAATTGCTAGCCAAAATCAAGCCCGCCGTAGACGCCGTGAAGGATGTCGAAGGAGAGCGCACAACAAAAAACAGTGCCTTCGTAAGTGCCGTAGCCAAAATGAACGTGATGCTGACTATGGAAAATATCCGGGAAACCAGCCCGGTGCTCAAAAAGATGGAAGACAGCAACGAAATAGATATAGTAGGTGCCATGTACGATGTCGAAACCGGAAAGGTAGAGTTTTTCGACTCGGAAACATGACCCCCTGTATTTAATTATCAACCGTTCCCCCGGACTGCGCATGGGTGGCATTATACTTGAATACAACTTAAATCGAGCTTTACGAAATTGAGGTACGAAGTTTATAGCGCTTCTGGTCAAAATCATGTCTTGATAGTATAGTTTTGTTCACAGCATTTAAAAATCAGCCATGCGACATGTTCAATTTATTACTCTCCTGATTCTATTATTTTATTCTCTGGGTCCTTATTCCGCAGCGCAGAATTTGCCTGATGTAGTATCCCCACCTTCCGTAAATGATCAGCCCGTGAAAGTGAAGATAGGGCTATATTTGATGCATATTATAAAGATTGACCAACCTAATCAAACCTTAAGCGGCCTGTTTGAAATCACAATGCTATGGAAAGACGGGAGGCTGTCATTTCAAAGCCCGGATAATACTCCCAAGAACTATTCCGGAGCGGATGCGGATAAAATTCTAGCTACAATTTGGGCTCCAGACCCGGAGATTGTCAATCAGGCGAGTAAGCCTAGTATTCAGAAAAATAATCTCACCATTTTCCCTGACGGTTCTGTTATACACAGATACATATTCTCCGCGGATATTCTTACGGAATTTGATTACACACGATTTCCCTTTGACGATCAGGAGTTGAGACTGGAGATCCAATCATTCACTTATAATTCCGATCAGCTGGTGTTTATAGCCTCTGAACAATATACGGGAATAAGCAAGATATTCAGGAGTGATGATTGGCTTGCTTACCCTGCAAGTGTTTTTGCCGGGTTTAAAAGTGCATTTGGATATGAGACACAAACCCGGTCATACATACTTTACGAGATAAAACTTGAAAGAAGGTCACAATTCTACATATTGCAGATTATAATACCTTTCTGTTTCTTTATTCTAATGTCAACCTGTGTGTTCTGGATACAGTGGGTATCAATAGACAGACGAGTCGGGATCATAGCGACCTTTATGCTGACATCAGTCGCGTTTAATTTCCTTGTGCTAAAGTATCTTCCCAGCGTACCATATAAGACAATGTTAAATGCGATAATAACAGCCGGATATTTCTTGGGCGGTATATCGATTGTGACAGTCATCATTTTAGAATTGTTTAAAGAAAAAGGACGTCATAGAGCATGGGAATTGGGGAACATAATTACCAGGTTTGTTGCCCCGATATTCATGATCGCTGTATGGCTTTTGGTTTATTACATTTTTATCAACAAGGAGCTCCAAATAATATACCTAGTCAAATGAGATTAATATTGAATGTTTAAGACATATGGAAACGATTCAATGATCAAGATGAAGAATAAAATTGTTGTATCCAGAGTGTACATTCTCCTCTCGTTATGCGGCATCGTTATATCTATGGCAGCCGGAGGCTGCGGATTAGATAGTAGCGCTATCAGAGGCGCAAAGTATAAGAAAGTGAACGGTGTTTACGGCACTATCAAGATTTCAGGCTCGACAACTATGAGCAATCTGGTGTCTCTCTGGTGTAATGGCTTTTCGGATATATATCATAATACAAATTGCATGGTCGAAAGCTTCGGCTCCCGCAAGGCCCCGCAAGATCTGGTAGCAGGGAAAATTGATATAGGGACGATGTCGGAGCCCATGTCAGACAAGGATATACAAGATTTCAAGAACGCTTACGGCTACGAGCCGATGGGCATTAAGGTAGCAATCGATATGATTGCCGTGCTGGTCAATGCGGAGAATCCTGTAAACTGCGTTACTGTAAGTGAAATAGACGGGATATATTCAAATACTTACTCATGTCAGGGCTCAACCGATATAACAAGATGGGGTAATTTGATCCAGGGCGGTGAATGGAAAAATAGTCCTATTAAAGTATACGGTAGAACCCCTGCATCCGGCACTTATGATGTTTTCAGAAAGCTTGCTCTCTGTAACGGGAAGTACAAAAACAGTATTACACAGCTTGCAAGCTCAAAAGATATAGTTGATTTTGTTTCTAAAGATATTTATTCGATAGGATACAGCGGCTTAGGATATCTAACATCCGGGGTTAAAGCAGTAAATGTAGGTAAATCAGAGAACAACTGCTATCCTCCCAAGTCCGAATACGCTACTTCGAAACAATATCCATTTACCCGAAATCTTTATATATATACGAGAGAGAATCCGTCAAAAGGCATGAAAAAATTAACCAAAGAGTTCCTGAAATACATCCTGAGTAAAGACGGGCAGGAAGCAGTACTCGAAGCCGGTTTTACTGTCTTACGCGCCAGTATTGTCATAGAGGAAAGGAAAGAGATAACCCAAGAAGTGAACGTTCCGTGAACGATCCTCTATAAACAAGAACAGTCATACAACCAAGTGTGATTATTTGAGTAAGGGTGGTCGGGGTGGCCGGACTTGAACCGGCGGCCTCTGCGTCCCGAACGCAACGCTCTAGCCAATCTGAGCTACACCCCGTTACTAATCAATTCCGCTCAAACCGAAGAATAACTTTGAACGATCCGCGTATTTAATTTCGGAGAAAATTATAATTAGATATTGGTATGATGTAAAGCTATCCGGGCAATAAAAACACAGTTTTCAGGGCAATCTATATCTCCATTCCCATTTGTTATGTCCCACCATTTGGGGCTGTCCAGGCTTCCCAGTATTGATTCAACCGCCTGCCGTAATGCTTGGGTTTCTCGACGTATATATAACGTCCCTGAGTCATCGCTTGAAGCCTGAGTGAAGTTCGTTCGTTGTCGATCATCTCAAGAAGTGGGCGGCCGATACCAAGGTCGGCTGTTATGTCCTCTTCTTCGCTCAAAAGGTTCCTGAAGACGCTAAGGTCATGCTCGTCGCCGAGGAGATCAGACAATCTCTTACTGGAATCTATTTGAACTGACATCACTTCGGGCCAGATTTCGCGTAAAAGCCGGCTGTGATACCAGAAATACTTTACTCTTTTACGCCATTCATGAAACATTTCAGGCGTGGCGTCCAGATCAGTTTTCGCGAATGCCTTTCGACCGCGCTTATAGCTCTTTTCCAATCCCGGATTCAAAGCACTGAAATCTTCTGTTGATAAAGTCCAATCATTAATCCTTTGCCGTGCATCCTTCAAGCAGGCAATAACCTCTTCGACGGTCTCGTCGAGCTGAACGGTATTTTCGGCTATATATTTTCGCCTCTGACTCAGACGCGCGTTTATCTTTTCAAATTGGTTTTCTGACAGCTTTTGATGCTCCGCCCTGCGTAAAATATCCAGTGTCTCTATCATCGCCTGTGCGTCGCGTACGTCTGACAGTTCCCGCCCGATATCCCGGTAAAACACATTTTCCAGCTTATATTTGTCCCCCAGCTCAAAACGTATCAGCCTTATAAGCCCCCGTATTTTTTTGAATCTTTTGCGCGCCTGATGCACGCCTTCGTGGCGGTCAATATTCAGATCGGACAGCTCATCCAATGCGCTGTCTACCTGCTCGGTGGCTATTCTAACGATTTCTTCCCGGAGTTTGTCGGGGTTTTCTATTCTATATGGCATAGCTTTGATCCCAGTAGTTATAAATAATATACTACCAGAATCTATACTATATATTTTAGATTGCCGATATATATGTGTTTATGTTATTGAGCCAACTTTGGATTCAAGATTGCAATACCGGTCTTAATACTCCACCAGTTGCACTCTCCGGTTCTTCGCCCTACCCTCTTCCGTCTTATTGGACGCGACCGGAGCGAGGAAACCGAGCCCTTCTGGAGTCACGCGCGAGGACTCGATCCCGTACTCCTTGACGAGCACGTCGACCACGGCTCCCGCCCTTTTCCGCGACAGGTCTATGTTGTAGTCGAGGCTACCCTTGTTGTCCGTGTGGCCGACAATGTAGAGCTTCAGATCAGGATTGTTCTCAAGTAGAGTGGCGATCTCCTTTATTGTAGCCGTGGACTCGGGTTTTATGTCCGCTTTGTCGAAGTCGAAGTAAATCCCGTAGATCGCTATGCTGCCGGTTTCGAATATCTCCTTTGCCATGGCGTCGGCGTCTACCGTCACCATGCCTTCCTGCATCGGGGCAACCTCTATAACATCGACCTGGGTATATATGTGATTCCTGTCCTTGCCACCGCCGGTGGTGTTCTTGACCGTGTAAAGAGAGACATAAACGTCTCCTTCGGGGCGCGTGAGCTTAGCCGCCAGGTACCGCTGATCGTAGTAGTTATCGCCGAACATCGAGTTATACTCGACGACCTCGTGATTGAAGTCTCTGCCTCCGCATTCTTTATCGGAGCATGTGTAGAGTACTTCGAACCCCGCGTCCTTGAGGGCGTTCTCGTAATTCCTGAATACCTCGAGTGTGGAACGGTCCTCGGGCAGATAGTAGGATATCTTCGTAACCTTCCCTTCAAGCGTTTCGCTCTTCTCGGCCTTGAGATTATTCGGCTCGCCGGGGGCTGGAGCAACCTTTCCGAGAAGAAACACATACTGGTCGAACTCCCTGAAATCGTATTCCTTTATCTCAGACCCCTCGTAGCGGGACACCATTGGATGGTCGGAGCTGCCCTCGACATCTTCTGCAAGAGAGCTGTGTGTTAAAACCAAGAGAATCAGAGAGGACACAAACAGAAATAATAAGTAATTGCATTTAATATTCATCAGGCCTCCAAACAAGCATCAGTAGATTTAATAATAACCCTTAAAACCCGGAGGATGAAATGAAATTATACGGACGCGGAATGCCGTCGATAATATGAGTATTAGGTATGTTAATATGGAAGGGAGTATTTTCTCATGGAGCTAAAGGAGCTAGGCAACACAGGTGTCATGGTACCGGAGATCGGCCTCGGGACATGGAGGTACAGAGGCGGTGTCGAGCCTCTGAAAAAGGGTATCGAGCTGGGCGCGACCCTCATCGATACGGCGGAAGGATACCTTACCGAGGATGCGGTCGGCGATGCCGTAAAAGGGATCAGAGACCGTGTATTCATAGCGACCAAGGTTTCGGGACGGCATCTGGCTTATGACGACGTGCTCAGGGCTGCAGAAGGCAGTCTCTACGAGCTTGGAACGAATTATATCGACCTGTACCAGGTTCACTGGCCCAACTCGTCGTATCCGATGAAGGAAACCATGAGGGCAATGGAAGATCTGGTCGACAGGGGAATCGTGCGCTTCATAGGAGTGAGCAACTTTGATGTAGACGAGCTTGAGGAAGCAGTGTCCGCGCTAAGAAACACGGCAATTGTATCGAACCAGGTTCTGTATAATCTCAACGATCGGGGAATAGAGGATGATCTTCTGCCGTACTGCGACAAGAACGGCATCACCGTAATGGCTTACACTCCGCTCGACGACGGAAATCTTACAAGGAGCACGCGCCTCTTGAGATCAGACAAAATGAAAGTACTTCATGAGATATCCGAGGAAACCGGAAAGACCTCAGCGCAGGTCGCTCTTAAATGGTGTACGTCTCGGAAAAACGTAATCGCTATCCCGAAATCCAACAGCGTTGAAAGAACTATAGAGAACTGCGGGGCCTCCGGCTGGCGGTTAAGCGACCAGCAGATTTACCGTCTCGACGAGGCGTTCTCATAATTATCGCTCGGGAATAAAAAGACTGGTTCGATGAAATGAATCATCGTATAGTATGTAAGTAGTCAGATATTAATCGTATCGAATCTAAGTGAGATGAGAGTGCAACACACAATCAAATCCGGACTCACGAGCAAGCTGCTACTCGCCTGCTTCTCAATCAGTTTTGCATGTCTGATAGTCGCGTCATTGGTCAGCGTGAGTCTCTCCCGGGAAACTTTCGATCAATCGCACTCGGCATACAATTCCTTGCTTAAAAAATACGTAAAAAATGGGCGGGTCGATTACGGCGGCTTTATCGCCTCAAAGGAAGAATTTACATCCTACCTGAATACGCTCGGCTCTGTCGAACAGAACGATTATGATAGTTGGACGGAGGAAGAAAAACTCGCTTTCTGGATTAACGCCTATAACGCGTTCACGATAAAAGCAATAATCGAGAACTACCCCATAACGAGGAGCTTCAGCATCGTGGGACTGTTCGTCCCCTCAAACAGCATACTGCAGATCAAAGGCGTTTGGGACAAGCTAAAGTTCGAGGCAGTCGGGAAGGAGGTAACACTCGAAGACATTGAACATGAAATACTGAGAAAGCAGTTCCACGAGCCCAGAATTCATATGGCTCTCAACTGTGCATCCGTCAGCTGTCCCGATTTAAGGAATGAGGCGTACATAGCGGCAAAGCTGGAAGAGCAGCTCGCGCAAGCCTCAGCCGCGTTCATGAATAATCCCGAAAAAGGCCTCTACATCGACGAAGGAGACGGAATAGTCAAGCTGTCTAAAATATTCAACTGGTTCGGAGATGATTTCATACCGATTTACGGAAGCGGTCATACATTTCAGGGAAGAAACGAGAAGGAAAACGCGGCTCTGAACTTTGCCCTGGTTTACGTTGACTCGGACTCCAAAAAAGAGTACTTAAAGCGTAACAATTTCAGGATCGGATATTTGAACTATGACTGGCACCTTAACGAGCTTGAGGACTACTGATAAACGCAACAACCATCCCAACTCATCGAATCCATACCATTGACAATCAAACGGCGGAATATTTTTCTCAATTCACAGAATATTTCACTATCGAAGCAGACTTCGCGCGGTCATATGATATATTTCATTTCAAATTTGAATCGCTCATACATATGAATCAAGTGGAGGAATTATGCCCGACAATAATTCAATTAAAAAAATGAACTGGGACTTGACGAGTTATTTCCCCGAGTTTAACGGGCCGGAGATGAAAGAATTCAAGGTCCGGATCAAAAAGGACATCGCTGACATAAAAAACAGGGCATCTGCTCTCGCCGGACTCGATGATAAAAACCAGTCGGAATGGGAAGAGGTGTTTCTCAAGAACGAGGACGTAGTTACCCGTTATTCCCACCTCAGCTCATATATAGGATGTCTCTCTTCGGCAGACGGGAGGAACGAAGATTATCTGAAAGAGGAAGCCGAGATGTCAATGCTCGGAGCCGAGTTCTCCAAGCTCAAGGTAGAGCTGCTGCGGGCTTTGAAAGACACGCCGCACGACGTATTTGAGAAATTCACTGACAGAGAGAAGCTCAGGAGCGGAGCGCATTATCTCCGAAGACTCAGGGAAGAGTCCGAGAAGAGAATGAATACGGAAAACGAGATACTCGCCGCCGACCTCAGCGTGGACGGCATAAGCGCATGGGGGCGGCTCTACGACACGGTATCCAGCAGGCTCGAGTTCGAGATGGAATTCCCCGACGGGAGCAAGCAAACACTTCCAATGTCACAGAGGCGGTCGCTCATGGAAAAGCCCGACCGGCGTATAAGAAAAGCGGCATTTGAAGGCGGAAACACAGCATGGAAAAGTATTGAAGACACAGCGGCCGCGGCCCTTAACGCCATTGCGGGAACCCGCCTGACGCTAAACCGCCACAGGGGAATAGACCATTTCCTCGATGTGGCGCTCTTTCAGGCATCAATAAGCAGAAAGACGCTCGAAGCCATGTTCGAGGCTATATACTCCGAGCTTGAAATACCGAGAAACATACTCAGATTTAAGGCCGAGACGATGAAGACCGAGGGCATAGCATGGTACGACCTCGGCGCGCCGCTCGACATCCCGACTGAAGAGAAACTCGGCTGGGATAAAGCCAAGAAGCTCGTTAAGAATTCTTTTTCATCCTCCTATCCCGAGCTCGGCAGCTTCGTCCAACGCGTCTACGACAAAAACTGGATCGACTGGGAGCCAAGAGATGCAAAGCGCCCGGGGGGGTTTTGCACCGGGTCGCTTCTCACAAAAGAGTCGAGAATATTCATGACGTACAACGAAACGCTGGGCGACGTGCTGACTCTCGCTCACGAAGCGGGGCACGCGTTTCACAGCTACGTAATGAGGGAGATACGTCCATACGCCCATTTTTATCCCATGACGCTCGCCGAATCCGCATCGACGTTCGGGGAAATGATACTTGCGGAAGGCATTCTCGAAGACCTGTCGATAGGGGATACGGAAAAGGCTCTTATGCTTGATACGGAGATAAATCACGGAGCCATTTACCTGATGGACATTCCGGTACGCTACGAGTTTGAGAAATCTTTCTACGAAGAGAGGCAGGAGGGTGAAGTGAGCGTCAGCAGGCTCAAGCAACTCATGACCGAAACCCAGAGGCGGATATTCGGAGAAGTACTCGACGAAGGCGGCGAGGATCCCTATTTCTGGTCGTCGAAGCTCCATTTCTACATAACCGGAGTCACGTTCTACAACTTCCCCTACACGTTCGGCTACCTGCTGAGCAGAGGCTTGTTCTCGATGTTCAAAAAGGAGGGAAAGGAGTTTCTTCCGAAATACGAGGAGTTTTTAAGACTATCGGGATCGGATACCGCCGAGAACGTCGCGAAGAAAAGCATCGGACGCGACCTGGAAACACCCGATTTCTGGGCGGATTCGATACGCACTTTGCAGGAGCCGTTTGAGAAGTTAAAAAGCCTTATTTAAAAAGGTAATTATAGATAGATTTGAAGAAGTCCGTTGGCGTTTGCACCGGATTCGGGGATATATCAGAGACCGCCCACAACCGCGTTCGGCGAATTGAACGCAAGATCCAGTATGAGCGACGCCATTATGATCAGCATGTACAGAATGGACGATCCGAACGCCTTTCCGTAATCCGAGTTGGTTAAAGCGCTCTTTATTATCACGTACTCGAAGTAGAGACCTGAAATGACCGCGAAAATCGCGTAATACGCTGAACAGTAACCGAGAATCCATAAAGAGAGGGAAAGCGGAAGGAGCGCGATCGAGTACAGAACTATCATTATATTCGTGAATTTCGTCCCCAGCGCGACAGGCATTACCGGAACTCCCGCTTTAGCGTAATCGAGCTTGTATTTCTGAGCCAGCGCCCAGAAATGCGGCGGCTGCCACAGCATCATAAAGACAAACAGTATCAGCCCGTCAATGCCGATTCGTGGATCTACCGCCGAATAGCCTATCAATATGGGCAGCGCCCCGGGAAGCCCTCCCAGTATAGTACCGAAGGGTGAGCTTCTCTTGAGATACAAGGTGTAAAGGAGCGTGTAACTTAATATTGCGGCGATTATTAATACGGCGTTTACAACGTTCAGATAATAAAATGAAATAAAGAGCGAGACCGCAATAAAAACAAGAGAGATAATGACGGCCGTTTTTTCACCGACGACCTCAAGAGCATCGACGCGCTTACTCAGCCTGCTCATAAGTGTGTCTATCTGCTTGTCGAGCACGTTGTTAAGAATGGCGGATCCGGCGGCGCTGAGTAGGAGCGATATTACGGCCGTGAATATGAGCCCCGGTGACGGGATCCCCCTGGCGGCTAGAACCATTCCCGCAAACCCGGTAAACGCAACGCTGACTATGATTCCGGGCTTCGACAGCAGTATGGTCGAAACCACTATCTTGGCCGGAGCCCTGTTGACTTGTTCTATCGTGTTCATTCTTAAAAACAGCTTCCTATCTCAGATTTTTTTGTAGCTTCCCGTCATGCCTAAAAACCAAGTATAAAGCACAACAGAAAGTATTAAAAGCGCAACAGACAGGTGAAGAGCGGTCAGGGCAAAATGGAGCTTTAAATGGATAACCGCTACCCCGAGGAAAACCTGAACTACTATCAGACCCAGTATGATGGCAAGCGGTCTGCGATAGGGCTCGAAGGTTTTGTTGATGTACGTCAATACAAGCAGGAAGATCGCAATCAGGAAGATCAGATACGCGATTGCCCTGTGCACGTAGTGGTTGAGAATGATCCCTGAGAGATTCGGGGGAATCCAGTATCCGAGGCATGTCGGAAAGTCCGGGCACGCTAGCCCCGAATCAGAGTGCCTTACGTACGCTCCTAATACGGCCTGTATGAATATTAATATTGCGAAAAAGAAGAATATACCCTTGTAACCCGCGACGTTGAACGTGGGCATATGTTCCGTGCCGTCGAAAAATACCATGTAAAGAACCAGGGAGTATATGACTATCGCGTTTGCGAAATGAAATGTTGTAAGATCGACCGGAAGCTCGAGCAGAACAACTATGCCGCCCAGGACAATCTGACCCAAGAGCAGGAAAACGACGAGCGCGGGAACTAATTTAACCCAGCCAATATAGCTGCGCACTCTTTGATAAGTCAGAATGATTATAAATACGGACGTCACGCCGCCTATAACCCGGTGCATGAATTCCATGTATATATCCCACCTGAACGGGGGGAGCACCTTGCCGTGGCAAAGAGGCCAATCCGGACACGCAAGCCCCGCCTTGAGGCCGGCAACCAGATTGCCCCATATTAAGAGTAGAAATAGGAGAAAAAGGGCAATTTTACCAATCATGAACTTTTTTGGCCGGAGCTACGGCACTACGACCCTCGTGAACGTATCGAGTATGGTCATGCCGATAAGCAGAGCAAGAAGACTGAGCGGAAACAGGGCGAATACCCATGTGATCGAGTCTTCAAATTTCAGGTGCATGAAAAACAACGCTACTAGCGAAGCCTTGATTGATGCGACTCCCATGGCCACCACTATATTGAATACACCGAAGTGTATATATGATACGTACACGGTAATCGCTGTTAATATCATCAATCCAATCCAAACGATTATGTAAGTTTTATTTGATGTTATATGCTGATCTTCAGCGTGAGAGCTTGTTCCCATTTGAAATTGACCTCCATTCAGGCTATTAGATAAAGTAAGGGGAATAAATATATCCATATCAAGTCAACGAGGTGCCAGTAGAGCCCCCCTACCTCGACAGGAGTATTATATTCCGCTGTAAACTTTCCTTTCAATGTCAGGACAAACATAGTCGCTAGTATGAGAAGACCGATGAAGACGTGAAGCATGTGGAGACCCGTCATCAGGAAGTAAAGCGAGAAGAAGATGCTGGTATCGGGATAGATATGGTGTGAAAACTTAGCGCTATACTCGAGGTACTTTACGGCGCCGAATCCCAGTCCGCATATAATCGTGACCAGGAGAAGGATAGCAGTCAATTTCTGCTTTCCGCGCTTAATGGCTGTAACGCCCATAGCCATCGTCAAACTGCTGAAAATCAGTATGCAGGTGTTTATCGCACCCATTTGCTTGTTAAGCTCCTCATGCTGCTCAGCAAACATCTCGGGATATTTCGCCCTGAATATGGCGTAAGCCGCAAAGAGACCCCCGAAGAGGAGAATCTCCGTACCGAGAAACAGCCACATCCCGAGCTTTGAAGAGCTGTACTCTACATACGGGTCCATCTGATGACCGTGTGAATGTTCGACACTAGCCTGTTCCATTTAAGCCTCCGATTCCTTCTTTTTTCCGTACCCGTATGTCCAATCGGTCACATGGGGGATTTCTTCGAAATTCTCGTGCGGCGGAGGTGAAGGCACCTGCCACTCCAGAGACAGCGAGTTGTAAGGGTTCTGAGGAGCTTTCTCGCCCCTGAAAAGGCCCACCAGAAGATTAGCCGCCATAACAAACATGCCGATGGCCAGGATCCATGAGCCATATGTGGAGAGCGACATGAGGGATTCGAATTGCGGCGGATAGGTCGCATATCTCCTCGGCATTCCCTCTACGCCCAGGAAGAACTGCGGGAAAAACGTTACGTTGAATCCTATGAATATCAGGAACCATGCGATCTTTGCTACCGTTTCGTTGAACATCTTGCCGAACCACTTTGGATACCAGAAATGAAGCGCTCCTAAGAATCCCATTACGGTGCCGCCTATCATCACGTAGTGCATGTGTGCGACGACGAAGTAGGTATCGTGCAGGTGAATGTCCGCGGCCAGAGCCCCGAGGAACAGTCCCGTCAGACCGCCTATTGTGAAAAGGAATATGAATCCAAGCGAGTAAAGCATGGACGAATGAAGCTGAATCGAACCTTTATAGAGCGTTGCTACCCAGTTGAACACCTTGATAGCGGTCGGTATGGCCACAAGGAACGTAAGGAATGAGAATATTGTCGCCGCGAGCGATGAAATACCGCTCGTGAACATATGGTGCGCCCACACGAGAAAGCTTATGAACGCAATGCCCAGGCTCGAATACGCTATTGCTTTATACCCGAATATCGGTTTTCTCGCGAAGACGGGAATTATTTCCGAGATCACACCCATCGCAGGGATGATCATGATGTACACCGCAGGATGTGAATAGAACCAGAAAAAGTTCTGAAACAGTATCGGGTCTCCGCCTTTCGCCGGGTCGAAGAAACCCACGCCGAAAGTTCTTTCGGTTATGAGTAGAAGAAGTGTAATGCCTACAACCGGCGTCGCCAGAAGCTGTAGTATGGATGTTGCATAAGAAGCCCATATAAAAAGAGGAAGCCGGTGCCAGGTCATTCCCGGAGCCCTCATCTTATGAATCGTTACGATGAAGTTCATACCGGTGAGAATCGATGAGAAGCCCAGGACAAACACCCCGAACGTTAATAAAACGACATCGGTATCCGTGGTCGTGCTATACGGTGTGTAGAATGTCCATCCCGTATCAGCGGGTTTTGAAAGAGCTATAAGCATTATTAAGGTTCCGAGGAGATAAATCCAGTAACTGCCCAGATTCAGCTTGGGAAACGCCACGTCGGGTGCCCCGATCATGAGCGGTATCAGGAAATTGCCGAAGCTCGCAGCGAGACCAGGTACGATAAAGAAGAAAACCATTAGGGAGCCGTGAAGGGTGAAAAGGACATTGTATGTATGCGGGCTGACGATATCCGAAGCAGGCGTAAGCAGTTCCAGCCTCATCAGCAGGGCAAGTATGCCGGCGACGACGAAGAAAAAAGAAATCGAGACCAGGTACATGATTCCTATACGCTTATGATCCGTCGTAAGCAGCCAGGATAATATCCCCTTCTTCTCTAAAAACGGAACGTATACATTGTGGGCAATCGTATGATTTGCCATAAAAATAGCCTCCTTCTTAAGCTATCAAACTCTACTTTAATGTTTTTATATACGCGATCACAGCAGTAATATCATCATCGCTCAGTATACCTTTGAACGACGGCATCACCGGCTGAAAGCCCTTTACAACCTGGGATTGAGGCTCCAGTATCGACTGGCTTATATAGTTTTCATCCGCTGTGACCGTAGAGCCGTCCTGTAGCTCGACATCATGCCCGAACAAACCCTTGAAGCTCGGCCCCACGAGAATCGATCCGTCGACGCTGTGACAGGCGTTGCACCCTTTTTCCTTATATATCTTTTCCCCAAGCTCCGCGGCCGGAAGACTGGCAACAGCTCCGCCCTCCTCTGCTTCAGCGCCCTTTTCCCATATATTGTATGCCTCCGGGCTCATGACAATGACCTTCCCGCGCATAACGGAATGCCCCGTGCCGCAGTATTCCGCGCAAAATATATCAAAAGTACCTATCTTGGTGGGCGTGAACCATAGCTGAGTATACCTGCCGGGAAGCAGGTCCTGTTTCATCCTGAAAGCGGGGACGAAAAAGCTGTGGAGCACGTCATCGGCTTTCATTACGAGCCTCACGGGCCTGTTCTGCTGCACATAAAGCTCGTTAAGGGTTTTCTTCCCATTGTAATAATCAAAAGTCCATAGCCACTGCTTTCCGGTAACCGTGATTTCAACCGCGTCCTTGGGAGGGCTCTTCATATCCTTGAACACCACGAAGCCGTAAATAAATATAAGTATCAGCAAAACCGACGGGATGACTGTCCATATTATCTCAAGTGGCTCGCTTCCTGTTATGTAAGGAGTTTCGTCGTTTTCACTTCTTCTTCTGTACTTAATGGCGAAGAATACGAGCAGTACCGTGATGAGCACGAAGAATACAAGGGACAGGAGGGTTATAACCCACAGAACGCCGTCCACTTTGCTGGCCAGATTAGATGCTACCTCGGGAATCCAAGTCATGTGTCTGTTTTAAACCTCCATTCTCCTATTCAGGTCCGTGCTTCTCCCTTCTCCAAAAGTAGGTCAATGCTCCGCCCAAGACCAGCAAGGTGACAACACCTCCTGCTTTAACCACATTCAGCGCCTGGAGCGCATATTTTTTGCCGACAGGGTCGAAGCCGTAGCAAAAAAGCAGAACCTTGTTTATCACTTCCGAAGAGCCTATTTTACCATCGGAAGCTTCGATCAGAGCGAGCCTGAAATCCTGCGGCTCGTGCTGAATGCCGTAAAGATATCTGGAAATTTTGCCCTCGGGAGTAAGAATTATCAAGGCCGTCGGATGCGCAAACTCGTCGCCGTCCTTTTTAAATCTCCATCCAACAGCATTGGTGAGCTTATCTATATTTTCCTGATCGCCGGTCAGGAATTCCCAGTTCTCCTCGACCGCTTCGCCGTTTTTCACCCCGCCCCAGTACTTAGCGGCTTTTGACTTGGCTGCCTGAGGGGTATCTCTGGAATCGAAGCTGACGGTCAGAACCTTGTAGTCCTTTCCCAAAGTAAGTGAGTCAAGCTGGTTGGCCACTTGGAGTAGTCCGTCAGCCGCGAAGCTGCACAATCTGGGACAGTTGAAATAAACCAGATTCAAAACAGTGGGGGTATCCTCGGCGAGCAGATCTTTGAATCTCACCGTCTCATTATTCTCATTCTTGAAAACTATGTCATTCGGGACTATATCCCCGAGTTTTTCATCTATACCGATGTCTTTTACATCACGCGAATCGGTAAGGGCATGTGCATAGCCCGAACTCAGCAGAAGAAGGACAACAAATACTTTATATATGATTTTTAGATCAGTCATACTTCTTTAGTCACACTGCAACGCGTAGATGCTTATTTTGTCTTCCAACTGATTTCATGCTTTTATTCATATGTAATATGGGGTGAATGTTGGAAATTATTACGATAAATGCTTCGGGTAATGTTACAATAATTTATGCCTTTTCCACTCCCTTATATACCCCCCCGAAACGAGGAAGATTTTAGCTGATTATCATGTCGTGTCAAGTTAATAAACTCACGATAATGACTCACAAAACTTGGAAATATCAAAATTGATTTTAGAATATTCTAAATGGCTGCTATAACCGATATTCAGGGCATTAAAGTTGGGCATACGTCAGACCTGCAAGGAGTTACGGGATGTACGGTGATTCTGTTTCAGCAACCCGCGACCGGGGCAATAGATCTAAGAGGCGGTGGGACTAGCACCAGGCAGATCGATTCCCTTCTCTCGCATAACACTTTCGGCAAAATACACGCAATCCTGCTTACGGGAGGCAGCGCATACGGTCTCGATGCGTCAAGCGGTGTAATGAAATACCTCGAGGAGAATAACGTCGGACTTGAGGTCGGATACGGAATGGTCGTACCGTCCGTGCCGACGGCAGTAATATTCGACCTGGGTATCGGTAATGGCAAGATAAGGCCCGACGCTAAAATGGGTTACGAGGCTTGTATGAAAGCGGTTTCATCGCCTCCCGCCGAAGGGAGCGTGGGAGCCGGGACAGGCGCGACTATAGGCAAGCTGCTGGGTCTAAACCACTCGACAAAAGGGGGCATCGGGACAGCGTGTCATGAATTCGAAGACGGAACTATCGTGGGCGTGCTTGTCGTGGTGAACGCTTTCGGCGATATTATGTCCCCCCGGAACGGAAAAATTATCGCGGGTGTCAGGGAGAATGAGCAGAGTAAGTCATTCTCCGGAACCGTAAATCTCTTTAAGCAAGGGATCACGTTCAGACCGGAAGAATCTCAAAATACTACCCTGGCCGTGGTGGCTACGAACGCCGCATTTTCCAAGTCGGAATTGGTAAGGATCGCGAACATCGCTCAGACAGGATTTGCCAGGGTTATATCCCCGGTGCACACGGTTGCAGACGGGGACGTCGTGATCGCTGCGTCCACGGGGGATAAGACTCAGGACGCCAACCTAGTCGGCATAATAGCTGCAGAGCTCACGGAGAAAGCTATAATCAGGGCTGTCGAGATTTCAGAAAGCCTGGGAGGAATACCCAGCTACTCCGATATAAAGAGCGGAAAATTCAGTTGAGCTCGAACGGAGTTGCCGGGACCGGGAATTTCCTCATCCTCACGCCGAGGACGATTCCTATCCCAATCATCGCTGTGATCGTGGAAGACCCTCCGTAACTGAGAAGCAAGAGCGGAACGCCCGTAATGGGAAGAAGCCCTATTACCATCCCGACGTTTACCACCATATGCCAGAAAAACATCGCGGCTATACCGAAACAGAGCAGCACCGAGAATTTGTCCTTCGATCGGCTTGAGGTGTCGAGTATCCAGAGAATTATCATGAAATACAGTAAAAGTGCGACAAGGCTGCCGACAAATCCCCATTCCTCGGCAAGCACTGAGAACGCAAAATCCGTTTGCTGCGCCGGAATAAACCTCAACTGAGTCTGCGAACCCGACATGAAGCCCTTCCCGACGAACTTCCCCGACCCCACGGCGATCTGGGACTGTATCGCGTTATAGCCCGAATCGAGCGGGTCCTTCGAGGGATCGATAAATGTCTTTATTCTCTCTTTCTGATAAGGCTTTAAGAAGAAATGCCATGCGGGATAGGAAAATCCCATGATGACCACCAGTATAAAGAAGATGGATCTTTTTCTTACGCCCATGAACAGGATCATGCTTCCCGATATCAGGATTATAGTAAGCGTCGTTCCCAAATCCGGCTGCATCATTACAAGCGCAAGCGGTATAGCCACGAGGATTATAGGTTTAATCAGGTCGGTCAGACCGTAAGGGACCCCTTCATAGTCATTGTCATAGAATCTTGCCAGCGCCAGAATTACCGGTATCTTGGCAAGCTCGGACGGCTGAATCGTGGCGAACGATCCTATATTGATCCAGCTCTTTGACCCCGACACTTCCTTTCCGAACACCAGCACGAAAATCAGCAGAAGCACAGAAGCAGCGTATATGTAAAGAGAGTAACGCTTAAGATGCTTGTGGTTGATGAAGGATACGACGATCATCGCTGCTATACCGATCAAAACCCACATCAGCTGTTTTTTAAAATAGACCAAGCCTGTCTGGTACGATGCGCTGTAGAGGTTCATAAGTGATAAGGCGACGAAAGCCAGAGTCATAAAAAAGAGAGACCACCCGAAATTGTAGAGCAATCTTCTGTCAAACATTATCATCGGATTCTCTCTCTTTCTTAAGGTTGAAATACGTCTCCAGGATTTGCTTTGCGATCGGAGCGGCGACCGACCCGCCCTTTCCCCCGTGCTCGACCAGAACGGTTACGGCAATTTCAGGGTTTTCGGAGGGAGCGAACGACGTAAACCAGGCGTGATCCATATGAGATTTAGAGGAGCTCTGGGAGTCTAGCGATATTACCTGCGCGGTGCCCGTCTTGCCGGCTACTTTTATGTTCGGAAGCCTCGCACGGCGCCCCGTGCCTCCGGGATCGTTCACGACGCCGGTCATAGCATCTCTGATAATTGCTAAGTACTCCGCCCTCACCGGGACCTTGCCTTTCAGCTCGGCCTTCTCTTTATGCTCCTTGCCGCTGAACTCCACCTCTTTCAGCACCAGATCCGGCTTAAATAGATTTCCTCCGTTCGCGACCACCGCTGTCATCATAGCTACCTGAAGAGGGGTAACGCTGACATAACCCTGTCCGATAGCCGAAACTATCGTCTCGCCTCTGTACCAGGGTTTGTTAAATCTCTCCTGCTTCCATTCCCTGCTCGGAGCCACTCCCGCCCGCTCTTCGATACCGATTCCCGTCGGAGTGCCGAACCCGAACTCTTTCATATATTTGGAGAAAAGGTCTATTCCCATCTTCTCCCCCAGCTGATAGAAATACACGTCACATGAGTGGACAATCGCCTCCCTCATGTTCATCCACCCGTGCCCTCCCCTCTTCCAGCATCTGTACCTATGAGTTCCCAGTTTGTGATAGCCCGGACAATGGAGCTTACCATCCGGATTTATTATGCCTTCTTCCATTGCGGCCGCGCTCGGAACCATCTTGAAAACCGAGCCCGGAGCGTAGAGTCCCTGAGTCGCTCTGTTTACAAGGGGAAAGGTCTTGTCGTTTAGCAGCCTGGTCCACGTCTTTGCGTCGATTCCCTTCACGAAATCAGCAGGATCATACGAGGGCTTGCTTGCCAGGGCAAGCACTTCACCGTTTGTTACATTCACAACAACAATCGCGCCCGATTCTTCACCCAATGCGTCTTCGGCTGCCTGCTGCAGGTCTGCATCCACCGTGAGCACAACATCCATACCCGGAATACTCTTCTTACTCTTCAAGTCTTTTTCGAAGAGGCTTGACTCGACTTCACGTCCGAGGGCGTCCGTAACTTTTTGCGCGTACCCGTCCTCGCCGCGCAGCGAGCTTTCCCAAGCCTTCTCTATCCCTGTCTTGCCCACAAGACTGTTATTGTGGAGCTCGGGGTTCGCTTCGAGCTCGCTTTCGTTCACCTTGCCTATGTAACCGAGGAACGAAGAACCCAGGACCCCCCTTGGATACTGTCTCAGATTACTGACCTCTATTATCAGTCCGGGTAGCGAAGTCCTGCGGGCCTCGATGTAGGCGAGCTGGTCACGGTTTATGTCCTGGGCCAGAAGAACGGGTTTGAAACGGCTCTTTTTCGAGCCTTCGGCAATGGTCTGCTCAATCAGCTCGGGTTTATCTTTTAAAACGACTGAAAGGCGGTCACTCAAGGTTTTGACATCGTCCACATCCTTCGGAAGTACATAGATGTCGAACGACGGCCGGTTGACAACAAGCTCTCTGCCGTATCTGTCGAGTATCCTTCCCCTCGGGGCCGGAACCCTCTCGACCCTTATCCTGTTGTCAAGAGAGAAGCTCTCGAACTCGTCCCCCTTAAGCACCTGCAGATACCACAGCCTGGAGGCGAGGCCCAAAAACGCGATGCCAAGTATTATAGTAGCAATGACTAGCCTATTTTTGAAATCGTGCATGTACCCTTTTCGCCGCTATGAATAGAGGAACGCCAACGACTGTATTTACGAGTCCCTGTATCAAAACTTCGCTTACAGATATCTGAAGTCCGCTGTTGCTCCTTATCTTAATTATAGACAAAATGAAAGCCCAGGTAAAAATAGTTGCAAAAAAAATCACCAGACCCTGGACTACGATTTTCTTTAGATACACATGATTAGAGCTTGTACGGACGAGTAGATAAGCGCTTAAACGGGAAATGGTAAAGGTTCCCGGAAGGTTTCCCGACAGGACATCCATCATGTAACCGTTACCGGCCGCAAGGAGGAAACTGCCTCTGGTTTCAGTATATATAGCAAGAAAAACGATCAGGATCAGATTGAGGTCCGGGAAGAAAAAGCTTCTATTTGCGGGTGATAGCACCGTCGATTGCAAAGTGATGAACAGGATCGATATCAGAATCAGCACTATTACATTTACGGTTCTATTCATTTAATACCACATTGTTTACGGACTTTTGTATGATGATAACCTCTTCGAGGGAGTTCAAATCCACGTGCGGGGCTACGGCCGCGCTTATGAAACTCCCCTTGGAATCTATAGATGTAACCGTACCGATTATAACACCTTTGGGGAAAAACCCGTCCTTACCCGAGGAAATGACTTTATCCCCAATACTCACATCGGACTTGTTCTCTATGTATTCCATCTGACATCCCGTACCTATCCCTTTGACGATTCCCCTCGCGCGCGTCCTGTGAATGTAAGCGTCGACCGCACTAACCGGGTCCGTGATTAAAAGCACCTCCGAGCTCTTATCCCCGACGAGCAGGATTCTTCCTACAATGCCGTCATAAGAGGCGACCGGCATACCTTCAGACACCCCGTCGATATTGCCCTTGTCGACTATGACGACCTGGGAGCGCAGTATAGAAGGACTCGCGCCTATCACATTGGCCGACATGACGGGGTAAGCGGTTTCATCTTTAAACAGCAGAAGCTTCTTTAGTCTTTTGTTCTGAGCTTTAATCTCGGCGACACCGAATCTCTCCTGCCTGAGGCTGTTCAGCTGCTCGCGGAGCTTCTTGTTTTCCTCGCGAACGTTAAGGAGCGCCAGGTAGTCACGCCAGATATCGACGGTCTTGTCAGTAAGCGATGATATAAATTTTTGAGGATAATAAGTTAAGGTTAGAACGAATTTCGATACAGGGTTCTGACTGTTCCTTTCTCTCAAATCTACCGAAAAGAGCTGAATCGCAACGAAGAAAAGTATCAGTATTACTATGACCGTACGACGTTTGAATAAGCCCATTTGAATATCATAACAGTTAATCCGTCATTATTCACCGGCCTTCAACGATATATTACGAATACCCGATGCTCACTTCCCTCAGCAGATCGAGCTCGTCGAGTGCTTTACCAGAGCCGTATACGACGCAGGTCAAAGGATCGTCCGCACGGCTGACCGGAAGACCCGTTTCCTCTTTAATGAGCTGATCGAGATTTCCGAGCAGCGCCCCTCCGCCGGTGAGCATGATACCGCTATCCACTATATCCGCGGCAAGCTCCGGCGGCGTTCTTTCGAGCGTTTGCTTGATTGCCTCGACTATAAGGCTCACAGGCTCTGTCAGTGCCTCTTTTACCTCTTCTGACGTTATTTCTATCGTACGCGGTATTCCTGCCCTCAAGTCCCTACCCTTTACGTTCATCGAACCCGCATCCCCATTGCCAATGACCTTGCCCAGCTTTTTCTTAACGTCTTCTGCAGTCCTCTCACCGATCAGCATATTGTAGTTTCTCTTTACATATTGGAGAATTGCCTCGTCCAGCTTGTCTCCGCCAACCTTGATAGATTTGCTGACTACGATACCGGCAAGGGAGATTACGGCTACTCCGGTAGTCCCTCCGCCTATATCCACGACCATGTTTCCCGTGGGCTCCGTAACAGGCATACCGGCTCCGATAGCGGCAGACATCGTCTCCTCGATTAGATAAACTTCTCTCGCCCCCGCTGCCTCGGCGGACTCCCGAACGGCCCTTTTTTCCACTTCCGTAATACCTATGGGAACCGATACGATAATTCGCGGTCTGACGAAACTTTTCCTGTTATTGTGGGTTTTACGGATGAAATATTCAAGCATTTTCTGAGCTACGTCGAAATCGGCGATTACGCCGTCCTTCAGCGGCCTGATCGCCTTGATAGAGCCGGGGGTTCTGCCGACCATATTCTTGGCTTCTTTTCCAACCGCCAGTATTTTCTTGATTCCTCTTACATCTTCCTGAACGGCTACTACGGACGGCTCATTGGCGACTATCCCCTTGCCCCTAACGTACACAAGGGTATTGGCGGTTCCGAGATCAACTGCCAGATCATTCGAAAACCAACCTAAAACTGTATCGAATATCATAACCTACAACCTCCTACCCGAATTATACGACCGAAATTAATAAAATGTTGTGAAAAGAGAAATAAAAGGTTCCCAACCCTTGTCATCAACAGAATTCTAACACAAATAAAAATAAACTGATAATATAATGGAGAGAAGCGTAAAATCAAGGAACAACCGCCGGAAGCCGATTATTGCGGAACAGCATCGTTCTCCCGGCTGTATAAGGGCAGTTCCGAGACCCGAGCCGTCTCCGAAAGCTCACCTTTAACTTTAATAATTACCTCGGTTCCGGGGCTCTTAAACTCCCTTCTTACGTAGCCGAGCGCGACAGGTCGCCCGAGCGCGGGGGAAAAAACACTGCTGGTGACTTTACCTATCTTCTTTTCGCCTGCGAATATCTCGTCCCCGCTCGCCGGCACATTTTCGCCTTCCATTGTGAGACCCATCAGGTGCCGGTTTACGTGTCCTCTCCACTTTATCCTGGCGACCACTTCCTGCCCGACGTAGCAGCCCTTTTCGAAGTTGAGCGCGTGCCAGATACCCGCTTCTATGGGAATTGTTTCCTCATCCATATCAGAACCGTAAACCGGTATGCCCGCTTCGATTCTAAGAGTGTTGTAGGCATCGTGACCTACAGGCTTGATGCCGAGATCTTTGCCCTCTTCCATTAGTCCGCACCATATGTCCTGAATAGAACCGGTAGGAACATACACGTCGAAACCTTCCTCCCCGGTTCTGTTAATTCTTACGATAAATAATTCGGCGTCATCGAGGCGAGCTCGAGTATGCGAGAGCTCATCAAGACCCGATACATCAACCCCTGATACAGAACTCACGAGCTTTCCGGCATTCGGCCCGTGGATGGAGATAAGCCCCGAATTATCGGTGACGTCGTCAATCTTAGCTTTATAGGAAAGTCTGAATTTTTTGAGCAGCTCCGCGACCTTTTCGTTCAATCCCGGCTCGAGATCCAAAAATACGGATTCGGGCTCTTTGTAGACGTGCATGTCGGACAACATCCTGCCCTTGACCGTGAGTACAGCCGCGTACATACCCTTCCCTTTTTCTAGATTCATCACGTCATTTGTGAGCATGCCCTGAAGAAACTTCAGATGCTCCTTGCCGCTTAGACTGAGCTTACCCCTGTCGGACATATCAATTATTCCCACTTTGTTTCTAACGGCTTTATATTCAGCACCGGTGTCGCCGTAAGTAGCGGGTACAGACACTCCACCCGCATAACGAAATACCGCTCCGAGGGATTCATGAATATCGTGTAACTGTAATTTTCTCATATGTAACCTCTATCTATTTAAGCAGCCGACATTACGTGTACGACTGAAATCCATAAATTATTAATATACCAGCCGGTAAGCGCCCTGAATCCTTTAATCCGGTAAAACTATCTAAATGCTATTGCACGCAAGAGAGATCAGCTCAACTTGAAAATCCGCTTTGTAAATGTAGTATAAAGCGGAGCCAGAAATAAGAATTAAATAAAAGAGGAATTAATATGACGGATTTGAATGACATAAAAAAGAGTCAGAAAGTGGTAATTATGGGTTCCGGCCCCGCAGGGTTAACGTCCGCCTTATATACTGCCAGGGCGAATCTCGAGCCGGTCGTATTCGAGGGCATGGAAGCGGGCGGCCAGCTTACGCTGACTACGGACGTGGAAAATTTCCCCGGATTCCCGAACGGTATTCTGGGCCCTGAACTTATGGACGCGATGAGAAAGCAAGCGGAGAGGTTCGGAGCAAAGTGCGTTCAGAGATCCATAACATCTGTCGACTTTTCAGCGAAGCCGTTTAAGATCAGGGTAGACGAAACCGAAATAGAAACGGACACTTTCATCATCGCATCGGGAGCATCGGCCAAGATGCTGGGCATAGAGTCGGAGAAACTGCTCCTGGGACATGGTGTATCTACATGCGCGACGTGCGACGGCTTCTTTTTCAAGGATAAGGAGCTGATAGTAGTGGGCGGAGGCGACAGCGCGGTCGAGGAGGGAATTTTTCTCACGAAGTTCGCGTCAAAAGTGAATATAGTGCATAGAAGGGACGAGCTAAGGGCTTCTAAGATCCTGCAGGAGAGGGCTTTCAAGAATCCCAAGATAAATTTCATCTGGGACTCGGAAGTGGAAGAAGTGCTCGGCGACATGGAGAGCGGCGTAAAGGGAGTCATGCTCAAAAATAGCAAGACCGGGGATGTCTCCGAGAAAGAGGCCCAGGGCGTGTTCATAGCAATCGGACATAACCCTAATACCGAGCTTTTCAAAGGCAAGCTAGAAATGGACGGGCCCGGATATCTGATCACGAAGAACGGATCGACGGAAACGAGTGTACCCGGCGTATTCGCGGCAGGCGACGTTCAGGACACTAAGTACCGCCAGGCTATTACCGCGGCGGGCTCAGGCTGCATGGCGGCCATGGATGCCGAAAAATACCTGGAAGACCAAGGCGAATAACGAAAACCCGGCCGTGAGGCAAGAGAGACGTCCGACTCATTTTTTCCGCGGCCCCGCGCATTGAAACTTTTTCGCAAAGCCGTCAGACGAACAAATGAATAAAGCCGTCGGAATATCAGGAATTGCCCTGATAGGTCTCTTCACTCTGCTGGCGTATCTATCCGGGGATTTCTCGCTTGAGATCCCGCTTACGGAAAGACCCGTCATCCTTTTGACCTCGGTTCTTTTACTGTCGGGCGCCGTGTATCTATTTGCCGTTTACGCAATCCCCACTGCCGGAATTACCAGGAACGGAATACTATTCATAATAGCAATCGGTCTTATCTTAAGGCTGTCGATGTTCCTGTCAACGCCGATGCTGGAGGACGATTACTTCAGATACCTCTGGGACGGCGCTGTGACCGCAAACGGATTCAGCCCTTACCGGTACGCTCCCGAGGAAGTTGTTAACGGAACCAACATTCCTGCCAGGCTCACCGAGCTAAGGACCGAGTCACGGGAAGTCATACATCATATAAACCACCCGCGTCTGCGCTCGATTTATCCCCCTGTCGCGCAGGCACTATTCGCCCTTTCATATTCGATTAAGCCATGGAGCATGACCGCATGGAGATCGATACTTCTGGTCTTCGATGCAATCACACTCCTGCTGTTATTCTACGCGCTCAAGACAAACAGCCTGCCTCTGGCATTCCTCATCGTTTACTGGTGGAACCCGCTCCTTGTGAAGGAGATATTTAATTCGGGGCATCTGGACGTTCTTGCTTTTCCGTTCGCGCTCGGCGGAATAATGCTGGCGGCAAAAAACCGGCATATCAGATCGGTAGCCGCACTCGTCGCGGGAATAGGAATAAAGCTCTGGCCGGCATTTCTCCTGCCGCTCGTTCTGAAGCAGCTTCTTGCAAGGCCGAAGAAGCTTATCGCATCAATCGCACTTGCGTGCTTTCTTTTGCTCGCAATATTTGTCCCATATTATATTTCCGGTCTGGATTATAGCTCGGGGCTAGTTGCGTATAGTCGAAAATGGCAGAACAACGACTCTGCCTTCAGAATACTGATATTTCTATCCCAGCACCTTCTTGACTTGCTCGGATATGAAACGTACCGAAAGTACGACATGGCGCGGGTACTCGCGGCCTCGGTTACTCTGTTATGGGTAGGATATATTACGCTCAGGAAACATCCGTCTGAAGACTTATTTCAAAAGAGTCTGTACATAATCGCGTTCGTATTTTTAATCGGTCCGACACAGTTCCCCTGGTACTACACGTGGCTACTTCCGTTCCTGGTTCTGAAGCCACGCTTCTCGCTGCTCCTTCTAACCGCGTTACTCCCCCTTTATTACCTCAGATACTACCTCGAACCCAGAGGAAAACTCGAACTGTTCAATAACGTCGTGGTATGGATAGAATTCCTGCCCGTATGGGTCTTAGTGCTGGTTGAATGGAAAAAGGGAGCACGCGAGGCAGCCATAAATTAAGCTCCGGATATAAGCCCGGCTATTGCCTTGACCGACTTTTGTCCGGTCTCATAGCCAAGCTTCATAATGTGCTCACCCCGGTGAAAATCGAGCACTTTGATCTGAGACAGAGGCGGGTCGATTATTATATCCGGAGGATTCTCTCCGAAACTGTACTCTGTTAATCTCCTCTGGGCGATTATCGAGCTGCGCTGGACTATCTCGATCAAAGACAAATTGATTTTCGCCTCCTCCGTACGCGCATCGAAAATACCTTCAATATAAAACTTCTCGGCTATCGAGTGTATGTAATCCGTAAAGGACGCGGCTGTCTTCTCTTCTCCCTCCCCCGCAGATGATAAATTGCTCAAAAGATCGACGGCCACTACAAGCTCCGCGCCCATCGAGCGAACGGCTCTTACCGGCACAGGCTCAAGCACGCCGCCGTCTACCAAAAGCATATCGTCATGAGATACCGGGGTGAGAAGACCCGGAATAGACATGCTCGCTCTGACCGCTCTGTTAAGCGGGCCTTCGGTAAAAGTTACGACCTCCGCCTTATTCAGGTCTACGGATACGGCGGCGTACGGCTTTCCCAAATCTTCTATGTTACGAACGGGAACGGTTTTGTTCAGAAGCCTTTCGACGTAGCTTCCGCTGAACAGGCCCCTGGAAGGCCAAGTGGGGCCTAGGAGAAAGGGGATGTCCGTCAATCCGTAGCGTTTTGAGAGACGCTCGAGACTGTCGAGCTTCCCGGCCGCATAAACAGCGCCGACGAGAGCTCCTATGCTGGTTCCGGAAACGAAATCGAATTCGATTCCGGCTTCAGTCAACGCCTTTAGAACTCCGATGTGTGCAAATCCCTTCGCCCCTCCTCCGCCCAGAGCTATCCCGATTTTCATTCGCATACCTCAGATAATTATATTACGTAAGTATCCCTTGACAACAAGTAATAAATAGTCTATATTATTCCTATGATGAAATATACCATAAAAGATTTCAATCGTGATTTCCCCAATGATGATGCTTGCTTGGACTATGTATTCAACAAGCAATACGGTCAGGAGTATGAATGTCCTGAGTGCCATAAGACGGGGTTCTATCGTGTAAAGGGACGCAAGTGTTACGCCTGTTCGTGGTGCGGTTATCAGATCCATCCGCTTGCTAATACGATATTCCATAAATCAAGCACCAGCCTTAAAACTTGGTTTCACGCCATATTCCTTATGTCCACTTCAAAGAATGGTGTAGCAGCTAAGGAAATACAGCGTCAGACTGGCGTAACCTACAAGACTGCATGGCGTATGCAAAGGCATATTCGCATGTTAATGAAGCCCGGCAATGATCCGCTAAAGGGTACGGTTGAGCTAGACGATACATATATAGGCGGGAAGCGTCCCGGAAAGCGTGGACGTGGAGCCAGCGGCAAAACTCCGGTAATTGGCATGGTTGAGCGTCAGGGCAATGTTAAAGCCAATGTAGTTGACGATCTCAAAAAGCGTACAGTGAGGCCCATCATTTCGGGTAGCATTAAAAAGAAATCAACAGTCTATTCAGATGAGTTCTTCTCTTATCAAGATATACGAAAGTACGATCTGAATCACGATGTAATAAAGCACAGAATTAAGCAGTACGTAAGGGGGAAAGTTCACACAAATACGATTGAGGGCTTTTGGTCTCAGTTAAAGCGTTCGATACATGGTACGTATCACTCAGTCAGTCCTCAGCATCTTCAGCTTTACGTTGACGAGTTTGCTTATCGTTATAATCATCGGAAGTCTGAGGCTCCGCTTTTTCATCTTTTGATGGAACGAGTGGTTGAATAGCTTTATTGATTAAGTCGAAAAAGCTTTCTTTTAATGTTTCTTTTTTTTTCTTTGAATCCATTGTCTCAATCCGGAACTTTATCGTGTACGAAATATACACATACTAAAAAATATACTGGAATGACTAATGCGAACAAAAAATACTGCAAAGCTGGTACAGGTGAATAACCAAGTGTAAACCAGTTAGAAATCAGCCAAAACAATAACCTCTTAAGTTCATTTAACAAAGAATAACCAACAAACCATAAACCATATACCAAACCGCCCGTCATATTTATTATTCCTAACTTGCTACCCGTTTCTTTTTTATATAAATAGACTATGCTGTCTATCAGATATTTGAATGCATCAAGGATTTTGGAATCCATTTCACTGGAGCGCCCTAATCTTTTGGTCAATTTCGTATTCTAATTTATCTCTTTGCCATGCAGATATAATTACAACCAGCATTAGAAAAAAAGATGCAATTATTAATCCGCCCGATAGCAAAGGATGAATATAAAAACTTCCCAGAGTAATAGCATCAACAAACTGCATAAGACTATAATAAAAAAGAAAAGCAAGTATTGGCAAAGACAAAAAAGAAATTTTATATTTTTGCCGCAAATTGGCTTTATATTGATCATAAACATCCAATTGTATATTCCTATTAATGTGGCTTACGACTCTTAGTTCCGACATAACTAGCTCTCTCCCCTGAATACCCTCAGATGTCGTTACAACATCGAATATACCCCCTTCCGTGCCTACGTAGACAAAATCATTCGGGGTATTATCCTTTTCTTCCTCGAAGTTGGGCGTCTGATCAAAGATGGGTTGGTTATCATGCCCATTGGCATATATTTGGATATCGTCTAATCTAGTATCCATTATTTATCACCCAATTTGATCTCTTTCGCTTTTTCTTCCATTATACGTTTTTTCACATCTTCGGGAATTTGGATTTCTGAAAATTTTTCTTCGTATAATGCAATATTTTTATCCAGAACCATTTGAACCACTTTAGCATGCTGGGGACTCAACATAATATTGATAATATTTAAATGTCCGCCCGGCATTGATTCGCCAAATTTAAGTTTAAAATCATACAACGTAAACTCTAATTGCATCGAGTTTGAATAATATGCTACTTCTCTATTCTCAGTTCCAGATTCACTCTTTTTGTCTGTCATGTGTCCCCCCCGGCATTGTCTCTATATCATTAAGAATAATGGTTATCCAGTGTTTTGTGAAGGGGCAAATCAAGCATCTTTGAAATTATTTTACTTGTTATCAGATGCTTTTTTGTGTTATATGTCATTATTAGCAACACCTGCCGGATATTTTCACCATCTTTGGAGTGATGACGCTACTGGTGGGACACGGTAGCTATTTCTCACTACCGAAGGAGGTGGTATCTATGGCAAAGACTAAATGCAGACCCGTAAGGGTCGCGCCTAAACCTGGGCCTAAGACCGTGAGGGTAAAACCTCATAAGCGGTCTAAGCCTAAGAAGACAGGCGGCTGCTAGTTAGGCCACTGGCAGGTGTTGCGTATTATATCATGTGATCAACCTCCTTTTTACTTGTCAACAGGGGATACTTACGTTATATTATCGCGTTTATGACAC